>QDKV01005300.1_pt1 | contig 48451 bp, 52 predicted proteins | sample 1861101 | NCBI WGS metagenome assembly QDKV01 (sample SAMN04275158, study PRJNA302643) | Fungus metagenome, whole genome shotgun sequencing project. | isolation source: fruitbody | host: Mallocybe terrigena | place: Sweden | collected 2013
TGAATTAGGCGGCGCTGTAGGTCTGTTGTGGATTCAAGTGGTGGTGGCTTGGTGCGGAACAAAGTTCAAGAGACGTCTGTATTTGTAATGTTGGTATGGCAATGAAGGACTTTTTTCGGCCAAGTTGCGCCCACAGCGACAATGATTTTTGGCATGGGATTTGTGGATGATGATATGAAAGTAGAGATCGAGGCAGATGCAGTCACAGAAACAGAATAATGAAGATGGCCTACTATGTCTAGAATTTACAGTGATGTCCTGGAGTACAACGTTGCGACACAGATAAGAAATATAGGTGGCCAGCGCAAACACAGACGGTAGTACATAGCTATAAAGCAACTAGATGAACCTCTAATGAACAATTGCTCGCCCCGACTTCCTTCTCCCGTGTTCATGATCTTCCTCTAATAACACTACACAGAGTCCGGCTACAACGAAAATCACAGCGCTCGTATACACGGGAATTGATGGGCTCATGGTCAACAAGACCCCTCCCAACAAAGGTGCTATCATCCCTCCTCTGCATAAATCAGGGTGCTTAGATGATCTTTCGAGCAGCATGGAGAGAGAGAAAAAAATCTCACATTCTAGACAAAGCCGAAGCGATTCCACAGGCAGTACCTCGAACTTTGGAAAAAAAAAAGAAGTAATGGGTTCAACGCTGTCAAAGTCTCAAGGGGTGGCTTGTACCTTTAGTTCCAAAGATTTCTGGCGTCCAACCATACAATATCGCCCACATAACCTGTGTGTGATTAACATAAAATTAAGTGGACCGGATTCTGGGAGAGACGATGAAGAAAAAAAAATTACCGTCGAACTGAGGCTGATGCCGATCGTGCTGAGCCTTACGCCCCAGGTTGAGGTGACAAGGGCAAAAATGACACAGAAAAAGGCAGTGACGAATGTACTACCAGCTAGCGACCACTTGCGCCCCAGGCTGGATTCAATTAAGTATGCACCCAACTGTTCAAAGAGACGGTCAAAGTTGATGATGATAGGCAGCTGAGAAAACGTACTAGAGAACCAGGGAGACCTCCAATAGTGAATACCATGACTTCCCACAAACTTCCCGTCAACGATTGCTGGTCCATGCCTTTCCTCAATTCCAGCAACTTTGGGAGATAGATGTTGAACATGGTAAATCCTGACTCGCGTCAAACACCACACAGAGTCAACGGATAACGATCAAACACACCAAAGGCCATTGCACACCATGTAGACCATACCAATACAGTCGTTGCGACCCATTCCGGCGAGAGCACCATCATCACTCGGTCCCACCACGCGCTCAAGGGCTTTCTCAGGAACCTCGGCAGCGCATGACATACCTTCTCCTCATATATAGACGAACGCCTCGATGCTGTTGAAAAGCGTCGTGTGTGGAGAGTGGTCCCACCGCGCTCGTGATGTAAAAGCGGCTCCTCTAAGCTTGTGCCAACCACGGAGGTCTCTTTCAGCACACCCTGGATAGGATTGGACGTGATAAGGAACGGTCCTTGCCCCACAGACGGGTCGTGAAAGTTGTGCGTCTTTCCCGTTGAAGCATATGCTGTAGCTAGTCCAGGCCCGTTGTCTTCCGAACTCAGGTTAGACAGTGGTTCGATGCGATCCTCAATGACGCTTGCATCAAAGATTGTGACGGAAGTCGCCCGGGGTCGGTAGAGGATATTGGGTTTCCTCACTTCTTCTTGTTTGCCAAATTCTGAAGGATGATGATGGTCTCTGACGTCTGCCAGCTGTATCGAAAATTCGGACCCATTGAATCTAGAGATCATCTGAAGGGATTTAATAGCGTCATGTGGTCGTCCTGCGTGTACCAGGAATCGTGGAGATTCGTATAAACGAAAGAAAACTATTCGCGCAAGAAACATAACGAATGTCTGCGATAGCTGTTATAGAAAAAAGTCTGGTAGAGATAAAATATACATACTATAAGACTGAGAAACATCAAAAGGAGCTTCCATCCTCTATTTTGCACGTTTACGTCACATGGATGGGGGCCTGCCGGACATGAGTTCTGTGGGACAACGAAAATAGCTACAACTGCCGAAATGACTGCTCCAATGGAAAAAAAGACGGAGAGAGCGGTGACGAGATATCGTTTTTCCTTTGGCACATGTTCAAGTAAAAGCGTGCCGTCTGTGGGCATAGATCCCTACAAAGTGGTTTATTTAGGAACCAAAAATGGACATCTTGACGACGGGGAACATACCCCAACCGAGCTTCCTAGGAAAAAAAGAGCGATGCATATCGTTGTAAAGGAGTTTGAGAATGAAGCTAATAGTCCAAACAATGCTGTGAAGAATAATGTCGCATTGAACGCAGCACTTCGCCCCAGAAGGTCAGAACCTGGGTTCGAAATCGTCATCAATAGTCATACTTTCTGCAGAGCTGTCAAAAGACATACAAGTCCCCCAACCAATGGCACCGAACATCATCCCGGCGAACATTGACGAGGAAACAGCGCCAATATAATTGTCAGGCACTGCAAGATAGAAATAAGCTGACAAACCCGAGGGAGACCAAACTAGGTAGATACCGGAGTAGTGCTGCTGTATTCGAGGTAGAATGATCGCCACAGCCTGCATCCACATCTAGCCCACCTTCAGAGTGAGCAACCGACACTGTAGATACATTCGACCAGAGAAGACAAACATTATCAGCCATCCATCCTGAAGAAAGAGTTGAAGAGACGAGAGAAAGCGCAGCAAAAGCTGGACACCGCACCAAAACCGCACAACGACAACAAAGTCCACTGATAACTCCCCATTCCTATGCGATCTATCGTCTTGTCGAGCTACATACAAAAACTTGAGTTGAAGATGCCCAATGCCTTTTTCACTGAAAACCCTCTGAAAACCCACCGGTGTCCGACCATCGGATTCTCGTCTAGCGAGTTCTGGATCCTGAGGGTCAAAATCTCCATCCTCAGAGTCAGAACGATTCGTGTCATAGTCTTCCCAGAGACCAGAAGCACGGGGATTTACAGACGCCATTTGATTCTAGCAGGTGGAAAATGAAAGAGGTTCGATTACCAAGACCAGTGCATTACTTATGTCAAAAATTTGTGTATTGTAGGAAAAGGAGATATAATATATTATTAGGTTTGACCCATTTGAAATTGAAAAGGAGGTGAAATTCTGAAAGTGACTTCAAGTCGCATGCCTTGCAAAAAGTTTTACATGCAATTCCGAGTCCTTTCCAGCTTCATCTGATCATGGTCGGGTCTTTCAGGACAAGTTACTATGGTCAATCGATTCTTTCACTTGGTCACACCTACGTCACACGCCAAAACAGGTAACAATCTACCCGCGCTGCAATTAATGTCGTTCTTGTGACGAAATCGTTCTATTTCGAGCTCCGCAGAGCCTCCCATTTTCTTTCGTATACAAAATCTAGGCTCAAATGAATTGGAGTAATCAAAAGGTGTGTTGTGTGACTGCGTCTTTCACATTTCCTGATTCGCTTATGTTATGACTCTTTCAAAGATAGGGCAAAAATGGGAATGTCAATATCAAAATACGGGTAACAATTAACGATTGCAAAGTAAATCCATACTCGGGACAGTGAAAGGAACTCTCATTTTTCTTTCGTCTTTTCGAGAGCGGAAGTCGATCCACTTGGTACAAGTGTCCGAGTAGACTCGCTCGCTTCCAAGACACTCTCAATACTTGGTACATCCCCTGCCGTCACGTTCGTCGGACTCGTGCCAGGACTCATCCCGTTAAACAACGGCGAACCCTCAGGCTCACCATAGACCTCATGAATGGGCTGTTTTATCCGTCCATCTTTATCCGAGGTCATCGGAGGAACAGCATCAGCATGATGCCCCGACGTCGGAGTACGCAGTAACGAGAAACGTGGTGCCTTGGCCGAGAGAAAGGATCCAAAGCCTGTACTCCATGCGGATAGTTGCTGTGCTGTACTGGCTACTGCAGCACTTCCAGTATTATTCGGACTTGAAGGAGAGTCAAGCTCGAGCGAGTTGGTGCTTGTCAAGGAGAACGGACGCAGATTGATCGTTTTCCTACTGTACTCCACTGGTTGTGCAGTCCGTGGTGAATCCTCTACGTCAGCTTTTGAAACCTCAACAGGCGGTGTACTCGCTCGTGATGATTCGCTTTCTGGTAGTGAAGGCGGACTCGTCCGTTGTGCCCATCGTCCACGAACTCCCTCGACCGCTTTAAAAAAATTCGTTGAACCAACTGTCAATGTTCGAGCCATCGCCTCTCTAGCAGGGGCAAGTTGCTGCTCGAGCTTCAGTTCTTGGATACCTTCTTGTAATCGAATACCAAGGTCAGCAACCACAGAAGGCTTATCAGTACAAGGATGACTATGCGAAAATTAGCATCAACTCATAGGCTTACAAACTTCAACCGACCGTGGTTCGACAAGGTCAAACAACAAAGGATCTGTTACTCTTTCCCAGATTTGATACGCAGTCGTTGCCTTGAATTCAGCAACCCAAAGCTGATTGAAGTCTTCGGCGGAATTTGGGTGTCCACCTCAAGTTCTTTCTCAACTCGATAAACTTTGCAAGAAATCAAAGAATCCTTACCTGATCCGCCAGTGATCATAACTCCATTGTTGTCAGCTTTTGCCATGAAGGCGCGATATTTGACGGTTGACAACGCCGCAGAAATATATTCCTCGAACTGAGGAACAACTGATCAAATTCTGACAATATGAAAGTCGATACAGCAAATTACCTTATGCCGCAAGTAATCATCGCTGCCCTTGAATCTAATATTTGGTTGTAAAACAATCAAACACAACATTGCCGAAGACACTCACTGTTGCATCCCACTCGGTTGTAATGGGTCGGCACCATCGTTTACATCTGTCAATATATCGTCCATCCATTTACGATCAGCAGCCGTCAATCCAACTGATCTTTCTAGCTTGGGATTGCGGAATTCAAGGGTACCTGTATCTATCTGCGTTATACCCCAACATGAGTTTAAGAGATGCAAAAAGGAAGGAGTTCACGTACATGTACCAATAAATCAATTTCGCTTTGCTGTAAGATGATAGAGTTAGTGCATCCACATAACCAACTGGGAGTAGCTTTTAGAACGTCGAGCTGTTGAAGCGGGAGATAGGGTTGGAACCATGCATCCTGTCACTGTCAGGGAGATGGAACGAAATAGTAAACTAAATGCTACCTTGCCAAAGAGGTCCAACGGTAGACCCATAAAGGCCATCATACTTTTACGATCTGAGGTACGTAATGACGTAGGACGGGAAAGCGTAGGTGCACGAGCGGCTAAAGGAGGAGAACCGCAGTCATCCAGCGTCTGTAGTAACCCTATCAGAACGGCCGCATTAAAATGATAATTTAAAACCAAGACGAACGGTTCCACTGACCCGGTAATAACGAGACCAGAGAATATTGAAAAGTACAAAGTTTTTCAACAGGATAGCCGTAGAACATGATCTAAACTCGATAGTCGAGCATTAGTGATACAACTCCAATAAACTGAAAACAAACCCTTTTTTGCAGAATTAATGCCTTTACTAGAACAAGTGTCTTCTGTCTGAAAGTATGGACAAGCTCCCGTCTACGCATAGCTTTAGCAAAGTTTTAAGTAGAAATCCACCGACATTTTGACGTACAAACTTGTTCCTGCACAAAATATCAATGAAAAGTTTACGTATGTGGACAAGTAATAACGTACCCATGTAAAGTCCGCTCTCGGTGAGTTGGGTCCGTAGAGAGCCTTCCAGAGAACGTTCAAAGTCATCGAGAATACTGTAATCGCGGAAATCTCTGAAGACCCTGGCTGAGTCAACAAGAAAAAACGAACAAGTGGATTGAACGACCTTTGATGGAATAAGGCCGTTGTTACAACTCGTAGTTTTTCCCTAAGTAAGAGCTGGAGATCGATGGCACGCCGTAGTCCAGTTGAAAACTCACCTGATAGGACCAAACACTGGCTTTGAGGCCAGAACTACGACCGCCTTTTGTACGGTAGAGCGCGTCACATCCGGGGCTTTGACGAGAAGACTAGTTGCTGAAATTTGTTGATTGCACCTGGGAATAAGCTGAGGAGAGGAACCACATTTGCCAAGCAAGTCCTCACGATATCCCAAAAACTGTCGTAGCATTTATTCCAGATTTGACGAGATGGAAGTATGAGTAGTCTTCAGAGCTCTAACAATAGATTATGTGCGACCTGAATGCAAGGGAAGAAAACGCGCATACCAGATGAGCACCGTCTGGCAAAGCAAGGAAAGGCAGAATTTTTGCCACTTCTTCGTCCTCAAAAATCGCCCCTCTTGAATATTCAATCCGTGGCCCGACCTAGCAGACCTGCCCATCAAAAATACAAAAAGGAAGCAGAAAAGAAGAAAACCGATGTACGAGATGGTTAAAATCCACAAGAGCAATTCCAAGGATAAGCGGTTCTATTGTGGGCTGGATGAGCAAAGATTCGGGACGTGCTTTCCGTGATGAAGTAGAAGCAAATGAGGAGATTGACATGGCATCATCGGGTGGTGGTTTTGGCGGATAGGTGGTAGGCTTGAATTCCACAGGCGTACTAGCTGATAACCGTGTAGCAGGAGGTAAATTTTCCTCGTTCATTTCCGACGTGCGACGCGAAGACATGGATAACCTCCCTCCCTCAGATAATCCAATGTGTCTTGACATAATCGAATCCCTGTTCAAGGTATAACTTTCTGAACTTTGTGTAGCAAAAGATTGACGAGGATCAGAATTGGCAAACGAATTTCGGTTTGAAGGCGGGGCAGACGAGAGAGAAACAGACTCTTGGGATGCTGTATCTGCACTCTCGTTGTCAGACTCCTGCGAGAGCTCTAATGCGAGGGTTGGCGGAGGCGACGGCGGAGGCAGTCGTGCGGATGCCATGGTGGCTCGTTGTAAAGTGACATTCACCGTTAATCTATTATGTAAGCTTATGTCAGCCGAGGCTCCCAAGTTGACAACGTTTCATCTTTACAACCATACAACATCGAAAAGATTGTAGTCAATGCCTTAAACATTTGACATGGGGGTATTTCACCGGCACCTTCCAGACCGGAGCTGTGTCAACGATGTCGCAACAGGCCTCATCCAGCCCTGTAGCCACTGATTCCATATATGACAACCTGCAGGATCGTAGCTCTGCTGCATCCCTGCTCTCATTTTCGCACCTACACACTGCTGCTATGAAGTTTTTCGTGCTATCGCTCTTTCTAGGCTCTGTCACAGCTACACCGCTTGAGTATCTGCAGGAAATCATCTCAGAGAGTCATTCCGAGAACGGTGCAGTTGAGGGATGGTATGACCCAAGGGATTCGGGTGGTCGGTTCTTAGATGTAAATACGCCATCTTATCGTCAACACCCTATTTATCCATATATCTTTCCTAGTTCACCACCCCGACCAAAGGGGAACCACTCAACATCATCATCTCTGGTTTATCGGACTCCTACATCATGAACGAAAGGGGGTTCCACGACTACGCAAAGTATGTCATACTTCAATCGAAGCCTCCTCATCTCTCACTCACTTCAAGGTCTCTGGGATATTCTGGGGAGTGCCTTGGTCTGCATTACGGCAACATTCACGAGGCCAACTTGGGTGACGGTGATGGGAGGAAGTCAGAGGTGTTCCTTGCTAGGCAATATTATTTCCCGATCTGGGGTACATGCTGGGAGAGTGTAGCCGGTATGTTGTCTTGTCCGCCTTCCCTTGAAAGTCGCTTGAGACTGAAACTGTCGTCTGTCAGGTGGACAACACTTCCGAGCTTGGAAGCAAAACGGCACCTTGGCTAATAGCGGTGCATGGTTTATCGGGTATGTTCACTTGTCAATAGCTTTTATTGTATCCTGAAACTCCTCTCCCGTTATCTAGCGCATCCAAGGAATTAGACTCCAGCAAACACCATGACATTTCTCCAAATGGGTACAACCTCGGCAGGGACTGGCTCGTAGAACGAGCCGTCCATGGTGGTCGTTGGAAAGGCCACTGGTGGAAGGCTGAGGTTGAGTGGCGTACCAACTTACTAGATGAAGGCAGTGATGGTCGGTGTTCGCCCCACAATCAATCTATTTCTTCAATATGCTAAATCTCTATGCATTATTAGGTATCAACCATGACATTGCGCAGGATGGACGGGTAGCCATCCTGACTGTGCACCGACTCTAAAGTTTTCACGGATTGCAGATGTATCTATTATTCAACCCCCATAGAACCAACTGTTCCCTTCTACTATTGTATTCTTTCCCTTGGATCTACCCTGACGACCTTTCTATGACACTGACCTAACCTTTATAATCTATGTGTATGTCTTGAAACTTGCCTCCGAGTCGAACGTCCCTTGAAAAATCATCCACTGTTGTTCACTGGCAATTGTCAAATATCGGATTCATAACCACATTGGCTGCGGAATTCCACTATTTAATTTTAAGCGCTCGATGCACAAGTTATGTTTGTGTTTGCTTGGTCATTTGGCCTTCGGAAAGATTTAAGGTCTCTTTCACTGAACTATAATCCAGTATCTTCCTTCTCGTATAAAATATAAAAATGGTGACGAACGGGAATCTTCATAAATCTTCTATCTCAAAAACCAGACTTAAAAACAAATCTATCAAGCCTCCGACAAACGGGAAGTCTAAGGAGCGCGAAAAACTTTCAAAGGCTGAATCAAGAGGGAAAGCAGTCGAAAAAATCCCATCACCCAGTCCTGCCCCTTCAGGATCTTCGGAGGATTCAGAGGACTCTGGGGACGGTGGCGTTGACGAGGAAGGCATGGCCCGGCTTATGGAAGTACTTGGTGAAGATGGATTGGATGAACTAGGGAAAGCGCAGTTAGAGGCCTTGGCTGGCGAATCTGGAAGCGAGGAAGAAGTGGAGAGTGAAGCAGGTTTGGAAGATCAAGAAGAAGACAGTATTGATGAGACTGGAGCGCTAAGCGACGAGTCGAGCGAGGAAGACGACGATGAAGACGAAGGAGCCCCAGATCATCGAGAAATGGCCATTGACGAAGCCCCATCCGTCGACGAAGACGCAATTCCGCACCAGAAACTTGAGGTTGACAATGAGGTACATACAGCAACCCACTCTTCATGAAAATCTTTCTAAAATTGTCAACGGTGTAATCCGCAGACTGCCCTCGAACAAATCCGCGAATCCATAAAACTTGACACATCTCTTCCGTGGACGGAAACGCTTATACTCTCTTATCCTCATACAATAGATGTCGACGTGAACGATGATCTCAACCGCGAACTCGCCTTGTGCGTTTTATATTCATTCAATGAATCCTTTCTCTAAATTAAAACCACTTTTCTCTCAGCTACAAACAAGCCCTCCACAGCGCGCTTGAAGCCCGCACGCTCTCTTCAAAGCATAACTTCCCCTTCATTAGGCCAGCGGATTACTTTGCTGAAATGGTCAAAAGTGATGCCCACATGGAGCGAATTCGTATTCGACTTTTAAACGAGACCTCCAGCATAAAGAGAAGCGAGGATAAGAGGAAAGAAAGAGAGGGCAAAAAGTTTGGGAAACAGGTTCAAATTGAAAAGATAAAAGAGCGCGAGAGAAGTAAGAAGGAGATGGATGAGAGGTTGAAGGCTTTGAAGAGAAGTAATTTTAATCATCTTCCTGACAGATCTGGTGCTAAAATGTTATCATCAGAACGGAAAGACGTCTTGGACAACCAGAAAGATGACGAATTTGACATCGCAGTAGAGGACGCTATCTCAGACCGACCTGCAAAGCGAGGTAAAGCTTCCAATGGAAAGAGTGTACCTCGCTCCGTGCGTGACAAAAAGTACGGTTTCGGAGGGGCAGGGCGTCGTGCGAAACAGAACACGAGGGAATCCACTGATAACTTTGACGCCTCCAGAGCTGGTCGTGGTAAGAAGGTAGGAAAAGGTGAACCTAAAGGACGCCACAAGACAAAACGACTGGGAAAATCGAGGAGAATGACTGCGAGAAGCAAATCTTAACTTATATTTACTCCTCAAATTCACCTAAAATCCACCATTGACGTTGAAGGCCTGGGTTAGATCATAGCATGATGACAACATGAAAATGAAACTATCTGGGTTGTGAACAGTGGCTAAGTTACGGGCAGATGCAAGTGTGAACAAATAAGTTTAACAATAGCTATGACCAAAACTGTCGTCATGGCCGCTACCGCCGCCAATTTGCAAATGAACAGGCCGCCAACGCTGTCCATGTCGTTCTTTGCCGACCACGACCATAGACACTTACGACAATCATCCTTGGCTTCCCAATATTTTGATGCATCCGACGGGGAGGATTCACCTCTCTCGGCTCTCGACTCTTCAACCGCTCTCATTCTTGTACACGACGATGAGGACGAGGAAGACTCTCATTTTCTTTTTACAGATGACGAAGATGAAAGGGAAGGAGGAAGAGAGGATGAAGATGACGACGAGCTGGTGAGCCCTATGTTCGAGCTGCGCAGGTCCGCCGTCTTCCCGCCACTTCCGCCCTCCCTCGTCTTCCTATACCTCCTCATGCCTTATCTGAGGCTCGGTGCTCTGAGTATGCCCTACACACAACTTCCATTGAAGTATGGGCTACCAGCGCTATTTCTTTCAGCTTTAGCAGCAGCTTTCACGAGGCAGATATGGTACATGCTCGCGAGGTATGTTCGGAAAGCGAAGATGTCGGACGTTCTGCTAGATACTTTTGCGAGAGGTCGGAATAAAGAACGACAGCGGGTTGTTATTCGGGGTGTTATTATGAGTGTAATGTCAATATTGGGCATTTTCATGTCCATCATCTACTTGAGGTGTACGTCCCGCCTGTCTTCTTGTAGCCTTTTTCAATAACATATTCTACAGATTCAATGTACACGATGTACCCCACTATATCTCTCAACAATTACCCCACTCTGTCTTATATGCTCCCTACTGTTCTCGTTGCGCTACCTGTGGGGTACCTTTCCTTCGCTCGGTCATTAAACTACAGGCGAATTATCTATGCAACTTGGTTATCTCTAGCCACGTACATTGCGTGGTGCATTTCCTGTATCTATGCCCATTCACAAGGTATCCTCCCGTCAATTGGCGGATGGCTGGGCTCAGGAAATGTTTGGGTGGGGCTCGGTAAGCCAATTCCTCTGCAACTTCCAGCTCATAATTCAACAAGAATCATAGCTACAACTGCTTTTACACTTTGTGCATCATCCACACTTCCTTTATATACATCCTTGAAGAGTTCATCTCGTCCGATTCCTTCTGCGAAACTACCACCTTCGCGTTCGTTCCGCATTCTCTCCATATGCTCTGTTATCCTTGCAGTTCTGCTCCTCCTTCCGTCTACCCTCTTCTCCGCGTTCCCGAATCATCCTGTATCTGTGTGTATCCATTTTCTTTGCACTTCTTTTGTACATTCTAATGCAGTTCAGTATTCAAAGCCTTTTCCAGACCAGGACCTAAACTTCACCATGCCCATCTCAGCTTCCCCTTCAAACTTGCTTATCGATCGAAGCTCTGGCCACATACCTATATTGGAAACGTACCACTATCCCACTCCAGGACTACCGATCCCTAACGTTAGGATCCAAATTCATACCATCATTAATACCCTCTCTGCCAGCACTCTTATCCTCAGCGTGCCATCCATTCTTGTCGCATCACCACCCGTCAATATCCCCATTCGCTCTGCCAAATTCAACACCTCCCGCTTATTCACCCTGCTCTTCATCATCCTTTGTGCTCTCATTCCTCCATCTCATTTTCCCACTCCCACCTCCGAAGACGATGACGCCCAACATCCGAACACAAACCCCTTGAACATCAACTTCCTCGACTCCTCCCGCTTCTTTGGTGTCATATCGCTACTTGTCCTGTTCATGGGATACACAGGGACGTATTTCGTCCCCACATTCGTGCATGTCTCACAGCACTTTTTCAAGCGGCCTATTGCGATTGTCGTGCCGCCGCAAACGCCACTTACGCCTACCCACTCTCACTCGCCGTCGTCTGCGGCTGGCGACGAGGAATCTCGAGCTGCCTCACATCGTGGACCTTTAGATTCTGTTCAAACGAGCAGTCCAAGGGCAGGCACATCAAGAGTACACGATGAGCTTTTGTTGAGGAAGGAAAGGGCGTTGCAGAGGAGACAGTTTCGGAGGCGGATCGTATGGGATGTTGGGGTGTGGGCACTATTGATAACGAGTGTGGTGGGTATGATTGGATACGGCGGATACCTCGCGGGTGCTTGGTAGGACCCAGTTTGGACCCAGCTTGCCCTGGCCCGCTGAGAAGCTTTCGGGGGTGGTGAATCAAGGAGCACTTTCTCTATCAATGCAATTTGTAACATCGCTATATCATCATTTTTTGTAGTTTTCTTTTCGTCCATTCCTCACCCGGCTATTGTTTGTTAATATACCAAAAGTAGTAATTTTCTGAAATGAACAGGGGTCATGTCAACATCATGGCATTGTCCAGGTTTTCGTGTGCAGTGACAGACGTGGTGGATCCAATTCTTCTCTCTAAAAAATATCACATTACCTGAAAGAAGAAACCAGCATGCCGCCGTCGTCACTGAACCTCAAAGCGAAGCTATCAGCCCTTGCACTCGCACAATCATCTCCCTCTCCTCCAAGTAACCATTACTATAGTCATGCTCACGGAAATTCCCCGACAACGACACCAACAGATTCATCAAACAAACGAAAGATGTTCTTCCAAAGCCATGCGCATACGGCATCTTCTTGGCTGAAGAAGCCCCTTCGGAATCATGGTTGGAGTTCTAATCACGATGATGGAGAGTCAAACGGGCATGTCTATGGAGATGAGGAGAAGAGGGTCGTTCAGGAAGTGTTGGGGAAGATGATCTTTCAAGCGGGTGTGGATTTCGAGTACGTCGCAAGTTGGTTTTGTTTTTTATTCTATTTTATGGAACCTAAAATTCTTTGCACCAGGACACGACCAATGTAAGGATTGAGTCGCTCAACTTTCTTGAGATTCGCGTGATTTTTTTTTCTCATATCCTGCCACTTTTCAGGGTGGTCTTGAATGGCTCTGCACTGCCTGATCCACAGATAGTATCCTACGACCTTTTACTCTCGTGAGTTCTCCTTGAATATGATATATATTCAATACCAAGAAGCCCTTCTTTAGCCGTATCATGTCGTATCTAAATCTCTACGGTATGACTCTCCTTCCATAGCGTTCTCGGTTATTGACTTTGTACAGTGGAAGCGGATTACACGGTCGTCTTCTTTGCAGCCGGTTCGGGGCACACTCCAAGTTGGAATTGGGTATGGAAAGCTTATCGCAGCTTGAGTAGGAAATACAGAAAGAATCTCAAGCAGCTGGTGGGTCCGGTTTACTGTTCTTTGATATCGAAGTATCTCTTACGTCTTTCAAAAGTATATTGTCCATTCGTCGTTCTTCTCAAAAAGTAGGACCTCTAAATCCTCTTTTTGTTCCTTCATGTGCTGATTAAATGGAACGCAGTGCTTTTCTCGCTCGCTGGAGCTATTATTAGGTCTGCACTTTACTCGACGCCGGTGGCACCTCGGATTGAGCTCACATCAACATACTTGCAGCCCTAAATTCTTCCGTAAAATTACTTACATGAATACTCTCTCTGAAGTCGCGCAGCATGTCCCTCTCACACAAATCGACATCCCTCCTGCCGTCTACCAGTATGTCTCAGAGTCGTCGTCTTACAGTGGTGAATCGATGCTCACACTCCCCCCCCGCCCTCAAATCTTGCAGAGAAAATCTCAAGTATGAAAGGAAGATTACGTTACCTACTCCGTCGCGGTCGAGCGTCTTTGGTGTTCCGTTGGAGGACTTGATGGGATATGACGGAGAGAAGGGTAGTGTTCCAAGGGTGGTGAAGGACGCCGCACAGTATCTACGACAAACAGGTGATGGCCTTCACTTCTCAGCCGACCAAAATCTCACCTATACCGAACAAACTCGAATTCAGGTATGCAGGACGAAGGTCTCTTTAGACGTTCCCCAGCGTCTACTTTGTTACGTGCAGCTCAAGAAGCGTTCGATCGTGGCAATGTCGTCTCACTAGATACTTTTGGGGACCCCCATCTTGCCGCTGTTTTAATTAAGAAATACCTGCGGGACTTACCTGACCCGATCTTCCATGAATCAACATATCCGACCATCAAGCGATGTCCAATGCCTGCATCAGAAGGGGAGACGGAGACGGACCTCGCTGCTGTACGGTACATCAGGGAGGTTCTGCTTCCAGAACTGGTACCGTGCGCGGTCATCTTGTTGTCATACATCCTTCGTAAGCCTATGTCAAGCGAAAAGCCCCGTTCACCCCACTTCAACTAATAAATTTGCTTAGATCTGCTACACGATGTCTCGCTGCGGAGCGAATTTAATCGTATGGACTCTTTCAACCTCGCCATGATGATAGGCCCCAACCTTGTCAAGGGATCAAATTCTATACGAGACGTGATGATGTGCAGTGTGCCTGTATCTACATCCGTGACTGGTATGTCTGCCGGCTCCGTAGCAGCTAGGTTCGCGTCCCAGGAAAGCGACAGTCCAAATCCAAATGGAAACGCAGAAAAAAATACGACGCTGGGAATGGTCGTCGCCTTCTGTATTAGGCGCTACTACGAAATCTTTGACGAGATCACGGATAGGAGTGAGGCAGTTGCGTCGTGGAAAACGTTGGATGCAAAGGGTAGTGCCGAAGATGGTTCGGGGACATATGTTCTTGGAGAAGATGAGGATTTGGATGATGATACTCACGTGCAGAACAATGGCCAGAGGGTACAGGGCCCCCAACCTGCCGCGGGGGGACAAACTTCCAAAGTGCCCGTAGGTGCGAAAAAGCACAAGAACAACAACCCGTCCATATCCATGCAATCGATATTCAACGCGAACGACAGGACTACCAGCAGCTCGCCTTCCGCATGGAACAAGTCCTCTGCAACCAGCGGAAAGGCTCGTTCGTTAATCACAATTGAAGGTGGCAATAATACTCCCATAGGTACCATCATGAATCGAAGGGGGTCCATTGCGATTGGAAGAGGTACGACAAGAAAGGGGAGCGGGTCGGCTGTTGAGGCAGTCGGTGTCACTGCGGAAGGCTTTTTCGCGCCCCCTGGAGGTGTGCCGGCTCGGGTATCGACGGTGTCTTCGTCATCTAAGAACGCATCTAGTCCGACAAGTGACCGTGACGCTGACGGGGAAAACGCCACATTGCTCAGTGTCAGTGAGAGGAAAAGAGTATTTGAGAATGGGGGGAGTTGAAGTCTACGCTCCCCATGGGTGATCTTTCTTTTTTTTGGTTGATTCCTTAAATTATTTCTTTGCTTCATCCGTGCTGTTTGCATTCTACTTGTATACCCATGCTTCTGATTTCTGCGTTTGGACCGACTAACGACATCAGTATTTGGATTACTATAGTCACAAAACTCGTGTACCCTCTGATTGTTGTTGCCTTATCTATGATTCTCTGCGTGGCTTCGAAAATGGTGGCGAATATCACTTGCTTGCCCAGAAATTTTTTGCATTTTGAACATCCTTGTCAGACATCTATGTGTACAACACCCCACAAGCAGAAAAACAAGCAGTCGAGAGCAGAAAACGAGCATTGCAAAGTTCAAACAAATGAAAGGAAACGATATTACAACGATATTATACATCGAGATGGATGTTGTGGACGTGTGCTGTAGAGATTTTCGCTGGACATTGAGGACAGGCTCAAGGGACGAAAATAAGAACGTACAAGTCGCATGATCGTCCTTCTCTCCGTTAGAAGCGACTATAAGTCTCGCCCCACTGGCAGAGTGTGAGGTCGTAGATGTGGCCGTCATGAGAGACCGAGAAAGAGAAAGGTCCGTCAGAGTGGCTGATAATGACCGTGAACCAATCGTGATTCCCAATCCCGTGAGTTGTCGAGAGCTCGACTTCTCTAGGACCGGCTGAGGAATCGACACAGATTGGAAAGAAGGGTCCTTCGCAACGAGTGAATTTTCTAATGAGTGGACAACGAGGTAGGGATCCAGGTTAGTCGACCCAGCTGCAAATTTTTTTTCATTCAGCGATGAACGGTTCTTTTGGATCTTTTTAAAAAACCTACTTTCGAACAAAGTCTTATCGCGGTGTGTTGCATTTGGTGGGATTTGTCTTGGCCAAAAAAATAAATTGAGTTCAACCTAAAATGTAGATTGCGACAACAACAATTACCTTTGTTCCTCCGAGTCGTGGTCGACCCTATGGGATCGGTGAATCTTCCATAGGAGGAGGATTATGATCAATGTGATCACAGCTGGAAAATAAGTGTCAGCGTTGTCGTCAGCCGATAACGATGACCATCTCACCCCATAGGGCAATATCCACAGGGCACCACCTATGCCACGATACGGGCTTACAAGTTTTCTCCAAACTCATAGTCTCTTGTAGTTGCGCAGAAGGACCTAGTTCGCGCGCCACGAGATCACGAAAATGCATTGCGAGTCCGCCGGGTATTGACTTGTCAAAAAGATGCTTGTCCCAAGAGAAGAGAACGCCAAAGGAAATGGATTGCAGGAAAGCAGAAAGATAGCTTATTTCAAAGAGCAGAGCGATATGATAAACTTGAAGGACACCGCCAACTGCCAGATGCTTTCCGAGTTCGACACATAAAAGTAGGAAGAGGAGGCTGGCTTGGAAGTAAATCTCTGACTGGCTTCGATCATTCTAATTCGTAATGTAAGCCTCAGAAAATATTTGAAGCGTGTTCTTTCAAGTTGTCGAGTAGAGAACAAGCTGGCAAGTGGTGTTATCGCGCCTAGCTGGCCAACGGAATTTGAGCATGTTCCCCAACTCGTAAGCAGTAAGTGAGCGGCAAGGTCTGCGGCCGTTGAGATAGGAAGAAGACGTGAGGCAGGGATGTGACTCCATCTGTACTTATTGCAGGGGCTATCGTACGTGACACGTGTTACGACGACAACCATGGTCACATCGAGCCGCCGACAAAGAGTCTGTAGACCACTTCCTCCTCGGCCAATCACTTGACGTACCCTCGCTATCACCTCCCAGATAACAATGACGATTTGAATTCATCTTGTCAACACTTGGGCTCTAATTTTCCTTCTTTTCTGCAATCCATTCTTTTGGCATTCTCGATGTGTTTCTTTTCTTAGTGACTTGTCTGCACCTTGAGCGCCTATTCTCTGGCTGAGTTTCGATCCGCTGGCTGCCAATATTTCGAAATCCCCGGCCAGAATGGCACAGGCCGCAAAGGATCGGTCTGGGTTGGGAATCACAGACCCCTCATTCATGACAGTGCAAGAACCAATCCAGAGCCATTCAATCCAAAGTTTCTCCGTGTCAACGTGACCTATGGTAACTTGGACACAGATTTACTAAGATTCGAAGATCAGATCGCAAGCCTACTTAAAGAATGTCAAATTCCAAATTTTCGTGGGGAATATAACGCGCCGCCATTATCGTACGAAGTCCTCGGCATTTGATACTCAACTGCTACAGCAAACTCAAGTGTATGGCCATTTGCCACTTCGCTGACTCGGAGGACCTGTCCCTCCTGCCAAATCCTGGTGTAGAATATCCCAAGGTGAGACAATTATCGACCTTATCTCATTTGTTACTAACGATGCGTCAGCGAGAAGCTGGCCCAATACCAGGCTTAACGAGATTTTTATAATAACTCCAGTTCCAAGTGACTAAGTAAATGAAAATTTATCTTTCCATTGCCCATTTCTTTCTAATTTCCCATGTGTACTTCAATAAGGCAAGAAATGTGCTTTGTTTTGAAATTGTACAATCTTGGAAAAAAATCATGCCAGTTTATCCTCGGAAAAAAAGATATTTTGTTGACTGGAGTAGAATGTTTAAATTTAACTGCCCAGCCGTGTTGAATGACCCATCTCAAACGTTTACTAGATAAACACTTTAGGCAAAAGCTACCTAATATAGGACATTAGCGTTGTTAAAACTTGCGCTGACTTTTCCCTATCCCGACAATTTTCTATCTACTTTCCTTTTATATCGTTCTTTCGGATTTCTCCTTGGGTCAGAATGGGAATTCCATATGGAGTGATATTTACTTGCGCTACTAATACGTGAACGCTTGCAAAAGAGGGGTGCCCACGGGCATCCACTCCGTCGGAAAAGCTTACTCATGCCACGACATAGAGAATGGACATAAGTGCGAGTTCCTGTACCGGACAACCTCTATTGGATTTGCCCTATTCAACACTTTGCACGTGTATTGCAAACCCCACGCTGTAGCCTCGTGTCGAACGGCCGATACGACTGATGATTCCGAGTTCACTCAGAAACTGCGTAGATGCCTTTTGTATTCCCAGATGCGCTCGTGTCCATTCTCAGCTTGCGCCCAACATTGACAAGGAGGAGACGTCGCCGACCTCGTCTCCGTCATCCTATAAAGATTTCAGCACCAATCCCACAAGAATCCCGGCGCCTCAGCGCCAACGCGGGGACCACTATTATGAACGGTACTCAACGTCCCAGTGAGAAAATACCTTTTTGTTGCCAGGCACAATTGATATCCAATATGTTGTCCTCGTAACTAGTGAAATCGGGGAAAGGAAAGGATACAAGCCGTCGTCCGCGACCTCGACCAGCGCTTATTCCTCTTGGAGAGATCTTCGCCACAGGAGGTTCTACTGCCACAAACCCTGAAAGAGATTTTGAACACAAGCATAGGCGGCCACAGCTCACGATTCAAACAACACCTCAGCTAGTGGAACTGGAACAGAACGGTGGTTCTCCTTCATTAGCGCCCAAGGTTGGATGGTGGTTAGACTCAATGCGATCTATTCGTAAATCCTTCAAACGCCCAAAGCTTCACAACCCTGCCGATAATGGTGATAATAGCCCATCAAAAGGAAAGGAAAAGGTCAGAGAGGATAATATGGAAGATGAGAGGAAGGCTGAAGGGACGATGTGGACTCAAGCTGACATCCAACGGTCGGCAACATATCCTCGTCGCCAGGATGAGGGCGGGACTAGTCAAGCCAAAAAAATGCGCCGTATGACGGATGGACCGAGCACCCGCGTGGCCTTCGCAAGAGGGAGCAAAAATAAAGGACCGCGCGCGGGCCAAGAATACGAGATGGTAAATCACAAAATCATCGATACTAACCCGGACAAGACGGTGGAATTATCGACATGGAGGGTGCAGAATGGGAAATCAGTTCGACCGGAGGACGCTGAGAGGATAAGTATCCATTATGTCAGTGGGGGGGAAGTAAAAGAAGAATTGGGACAGAATGTGCATGTGGAATGGAGGTTTGCAGAGACGGATCATGGGATATCTGTAAACCAGCCGTTACATCCAGCCGATGTCGGAAAGGGCGAAAGGATTTCTTTCACCGTATGCACTAAGCTTTACTTATCTATGCGTATTGATTGATTGTATCGCAGAAATTATCGGACAATGGGGTATCTGGATCCCAGAGGGAGCGGTCTCAAACCGCAAAGGACGTTGTTTCCTCCTTGCGGCGTCAGGGAACTATTTCTCCTAGCACAAGCGAGACAGAAAATTGGAGAACCGCTTCCTCAAACGCCAGGGATGTGAATCCTCGGTCAGATCTTTTACCTATCTATTCAACTCATGGAAGGAAGACACAATCCCAAGTAGTGCATGGTCAGCGGCATCACAAAGCGTCGACACCTGTCGAAAAAGCGCTCCCTCCTTCTCCATTCCACGCCACACGGTCTGGCTCTACAATCAGCAGCATAAAATCCCACCCGACATTACAGTTCGAGGCACTTTTGGAGAGCTGTGAACCCTCCTTACTGCACATCGCACCCAAACTTCGGAGATTGGGAATTAGGAGAGTCGAACACCTCAGAGCCATAGCAAAGCTGACACCAAAGACTCGAGACAGAGAGATAAAGGAGGATGCACTTCGGTTGGGTATCACTGTGATGGATTGGGCTATATTTCTTGATAAAATATTTACTTTGTAATGTGTTTTTTTGAATATTGGTTCAGGGACATCAGCCAACCTCGGGTCGGAAGCAATTACTTTAATTGTTAACGCCACACATGCCAAATCAGGGTTATCAATTTGTTGCGGCTTTCCGTTGTCACCGAAGTTCTTCATGGCTCCAATCAAACGAGGACGAAAAGCGACAAAAACGGAGGAGGGCTTTATCTTGTCGCAAAGCTCAAGCGGCCATGATGAACAGCGGAAATCGTGGGTTTAAACTTTCTCTTTGAATTCAAAAGATCAACAATAGAGCGCATACATTCCATCATAGACTAAAAGCGACATTGACTGGTAGCTACATTGTTCGGAATTTCCTACTCCGGAATTGGTACTCATACTGTTGTTTGTAATTCATAGAGGCTGCGAAATTGAGACAAGCAAAGGACGAAAAAGCTTTCCTTCGCACTGCAGCAAAAAGCCTCAATTCGACGGTATAATTCTTTTTTTTTATTTTTTTTTAAATTTTTCCCTCTATTCTTACACGATTCTAGATTTCGAATATTGCTGAGGACATCAACGAAAATATGACCGCCATGTGCGTAACGCCGTTCGAGCGTAGGTCAATATCTTACTTTTTTTTACAGGCAAGACTTGTGGGCTTCGTTCTTGGTGGAATACGCCACGGTCGAAGACAGGCTTCGTCGAAAATTAGTTGAGCTCAAACAAACTGAAGTTGAATTCAAGGTCTGGATTGAATCGCTCTGGGCGTACGACTTTTGAATTTTGACCCATTCAGAAACTCGCTCTGGACAGGAAAATAGAGGCGAAAGAAATATTCAAGCAGGATGTTCGCCTCCGTCTGTCCACTTTGCAGCAGTTCAGAGAGCCATGTGAAGGTGGTTTCAACAATCGATTATGCATTTGCTTTTCATATGCTGACTGTGATATCAGTTTCAGATTCCTTAGTGAATAATATGCTTTCTGAGGGAGAAATAAACATAGAAGAACTTCTCTGACCGGTTACTGACGAAAAAAACCCATGCTCTAATGTTTGATAGCACGATATGTTCGGTTTGATGAATGGAACGGTGATTACAACGAGTTTTCTGTTATACAATACACAAGGCCTAAAAGACAGAAGGGAATCGTCACGATTCCTTATTTTTCTTCTTTTCTTTCTTGTCCTTTTTTCCGGATCGGTCTTTTTTCTCCTTTGGAGCTTCCTCCTGTAATGCTGTGTAAGGAGCCAGATACTTTTGGAGAAGGGAGTGGCACGCACGTCACCGTTAGCGGCAGCAGTATCAGCCTTTGCCTTCTCCTTCTTCGCTTTTTTCAACGCCTTTTTCTCGTCCTTTGACAGCTTTACCTTCTTGTATGAGTGTTCTTCGTCGTCGTCAACATCCATGTCCTCGCCCTTCCTCTTCCTCTTCTTTTTCTTCTCCTTTTTCGGTTCTGCTTCTAATGTTGTGAGCACGGGTTCGTCAACCTCCATGCCAGCTTCGTCTGCATCGTCAAGCTCCAATTCTTCTAAAACCTTGCGTAGAGCGTCTGCGTTTTTGGAAGGGGGCGCCCCGGTTTCAAAAAAGTTGAGACGCTCTTCGACTTGACCGCGTAGAGCTTCGCCGAATTTTGCAGTCGGGTTCTCTGTTAGAACCAGTCAGTAAGCTCCAAGCACCCTTATTTAAGCAGGAGAAACTTCACCAGAGTAACAGTCGATACGGGAAGCAATGGAACACTTGTTTGCAAGGAATCGGGAAATACGGCCCTTGTGCTTCGGCCCTGCACGAGCGATGAATGTTGAATGGTATAAAAGACCATACTGCAAGCGCACACTTGGATTTAACGTCGAAGTCACACGGCAAAGCAAGTAAGGACATACCTTTGGCGTATTACCCTTGGTCTTGAGGGCACGGAAAAGAGCTTTCTCAGCGCCCAAGATTTGCACCGTGCTGGCTGGATATTTGCTCAGGTTCGTCAAGCTACCAGCATGACTAATCAGCCGTGCACCGATACGTTCTCCCAAAAGGGCAGTCAGACTCGGAGCGACAGCGTTCATCTTTTCAGAGAGATACGAAACGAGCGACTTGCGATAATCCGCCAGGGATACGACGCGAGTTGCGAAGGCCGAGATGTTGAGCATGTCGATATCTGAGAGGGCAGAACCCATCGAACCTCGTGCGGCATCTAGGACGTTCTGAGCCAGGGTGGTGTTGTCGTCTAGCATGGTGGCCAAATCAGGGAGCTTTTCCTCTGTCAAAGTATCTTTATCCCCAATAAACTTGGCGACTCGAGCATATTGGTGATTGTCGGGCACAATACGAATGAGTTCGGGGAAGTGATAGCCGTACCATTCTCGGATTCGCATCGAGAACAAGTTCACGTCCTTGTCCAGCTGGTCGAGGAGGGCGATAGCTTGGATGATCATGTTGTCTATCCTGTTTACATTGAATTTCAGTTTGGAGCGAGAGTAGGAGTGTCCCAAGCCGAGTTGGGCTTTCTTTAGGTCGTCGGCTTGCAGACCCTGGAGTAATTTCGAGGCGTGAAGACGGATTCCGCGAATGATATTTTGAGAGGTCTCTGATATGTCGATTTGGAGGCCTAGCGCGTCTTTGATACTCTTTCCCAGCATATGATCTGCGACGGCAAGGGTGACAGGGAATTTCTTCGAGGTTTTAGAGAGATTGAGTTCGAGTAGATTTCGAAGGTGGTCATTTAAAATGCCTGGCCGTTTTTTAAAAAAAAAAAATCAATGACTTCTTAGGGGGGTAAAAACCATAAAGTTGCAAACATACCTTCTGATACATCATTTATATTCTCCAGAGCCTGTGCAGCACTCTTGAATGGCGAAAAACTTGTCAACGAGACCATTTTACCCAACTTTGCGAGGTCTTGGAAGGAGTCCCCAACCGCTTTGGACTTGGACCCAATGTGCTCAGTGAGTTTGGCCTCAAAGATGGCATAACCGGAAGCCGACTCGAACAGGACATGAGTGATCGTCATTCTCGTCCAGGCGTTTCGCTTGCTGGGGACAACTCGAACGCCTTCAAAAAATATCTCGAACCGTAAATGGACACTATGCACGTGACTAAAAGGTTTTTAAACTCAGATATAGAGCCATGAAAAATAAAGGTAGCGGTAGCGCTCTTCAGTCGGCCGCTACACCAGGTGCTTCTACGTCGACCGCCCCTAGCCCCATCGCTTCTACTAGTACGTCAGTCGCTCCTTATCACGTCGCGAAGTCGTCATTTTTTGTTGGATACTCGATCTGTCTACATCCTCATTTTCAATCACAATCGAGGACAATCGCACTGTCGACGACCTAAAGAATGCGATATGTAAGAGGAAGAAACACGCGATTGTCTTGAATGCCAACGCAGACAACCTTACACTCTGGAAGGTCAGCTGTTATCGCAACATAAAGCCCACAATTTCATCCCAAAGCATTATATAGAGGGGGTCTATCCGAGTCTCACTGAAAATATTTTTGCCTACGCGATGAGCATCCGTTGAAATATTGTCTGATTACACCCATGTCATCGTGAAGGCTCCGTCTTGCTCTGACCAGATTTCACTCGAAACCCAAAAATCTTCTTGTAATCCACTCGCCTCTGGACTACCTCGCTTATTCCGGCTGTTGCTCATGACAGGGTGCTGCCCACTTTCCTTTGCTACGTTTTCGCCCATCTCGCTGCACTGCCTGAATAGAAACAATTCTCGTCTACGCTCCCTGGAATCTCCAGATCCCCCCCCCTAAACGACGCCGTGTGGAAGACCACGATACGCCGCAAACCCCTATCAGTTCTCAAGTAGCACCACCTCCAAAACGTACGCTGTGTGTATCTCCACCCTTTAAACGTCTTGTGCACCCTCTTCTACAGAGAGCCCCACACGCCTTTGTCGTCGAGAGCTCACAATACATGACCTACTTGGCGGAAGGGAAATTGAACAGATATTTTGACCCCGCTCAACTTCCCGGCACTGTGTTCTCAGTGCTTTCGTTCACTCCTTGACTGGGTTCACCCTCACTGATGTCATTGATCTGGAGGAACAAGAGCTACCCCTCACAAACGACACAGTTCAACACATTCAGAACTATTATGGACAAGCCAGTGATGCGGATCGTCTCTTCGGGAAATTAGGCGGTACGTAGTGTCTTGCTATGCCTCGACGTTCCTATACCCAATCTACTAGGAAAGAACTTGAGTTACATTTTCGACGCTGGAGAATTGAAAGTCTACTCACGACCATCTGCATTGAAGGCGACATGCATCAGAAAATTGCAGCGGGTATTGGTCGCTTGACAACAGTTAAACCCGATATGAAGGACAAGAATTTCGCATATCTTTGCGAACCGCTGGTCGTTCTGTATCTGAGTTCAATCTTTGCACAGCGCCCAGAGACCACGAACCTGCCATGGGTTAGTGACGCGACCTTCATAGCTCGCAATAGCTTGTCGGTCGGATTCGTATCCGAAGAGGCTGTGCTTATGATTCTCTTACAGATGTTTGGAGGCGAGCCTCGTCTGATGCTTTACACACTGACCAGCCCTGGGTCTCGAGAAGGGTAATTTTGGTCTCATTAAACACAGGGCCGACGGCCAAGTGCAGAGCTGTCCTGTATCGTGGACGTCAGGCAGCTCCGACCGCCCGGGTTTCAAAGCCACTTCTCCTGCCCAGGTTATCGAATTCCTCAATAACCCTGATGGAAAGTGTTTCTTTTTTCCTGATACGCATATGGGTCCCGACCTCTCGTGGGATACCAAGGAGTTGACCCATGCGAATGCGCAAGACAAACTTTCGGAAACCCTTACACCAGCGAAATGGCAGCGAAACTATTAACCCTATATGGTCAAAGTGTGTTCCGAACATGCATTTCTATGCCCTTGCTCATCCTCTATTTTTGAATTATAGAAGAGGGAAGGCAGCCGGGTGCAATATGCCCCATCAAAGTACCCTGATCTTTTGAAGGACGTCATGAATGCCTTGGATGTGAAGTTAGGGCCTGCAGAATATGAGCCTTCAGTCAGCAATCGACACCCAAAAACTCGCAGTGTTACGAAAAGAGTAGAGAAATCTGTATCCCAGCCACAACAGCAAACGTCCAAGTAACTTCGTATTATTGCAACCCCGAATGACCATCAAATGGAACGGTTGAAAGCAGAGTGGAAGGGTGATGTGGGGGTTCTGCGGTCGGAGGGTGTGGAACGGTAATTCCCAAACGTTGTGTGGACTACACCAAGTGTATCGTCATCACGAATCCTTGAGGATGCGGAACCGATCATTAATTGATGATGTACAAGGCGAGCTTTTCGCCTGAGGGTGGCATACATCGTAGGAACAAATTCATAAGTTGGAGTTGGGAAAAGTGCCAGCTTGATGGACAACCATGGAGATAGAGAATAAGACCGGAGACTCTGACGAATCAGACCAAGGCAAACCTTCTAATATCCCGAATGTCTCCATCGGTATAATCTTGTGGACACGGGCACTACATGGACTGAATTGTGCGTAATGTTAGGAATATTAGAGCACATCGATAAAACTGGTGGAGCCGCTGATAGGATCTCCTGACCAATGAATTTCAAAATAAGAAAGTTGGAGTTGATAGCTTCCGATAACGAAAAAGTTCATTTTAGCTTCTGTCAATGAACTAACAAAGTTAGGCCTTCTAAATATTCGAGGAACTGTGAGAGACACTCGGAGGCACAGCTGGGGACTGGAGTAAAACGGGTGTGGTTTTCGACGAGCAAGACGCCAAGGTTTCTCAATTCCCTCACCCTATTCTTTAGAGTTCGAATTAGAAGACACCTTTCGGATATCACATTGAGAGCTTTTATCGCTGCACGAGGCGAAGCCTTAGTACAAAATCTATTATCAACAGCGCCACCACCGCGCCGGCAACTGCCGTTTTGTACTTGTTCAATCTGTCAGAACCATGTTCTGCGCTCAAAGAGGATGAGGCACGAGTTCACATTTATATACCCTCTGTCAGCCTTGGCTTGCCACAAGTTGTGTCGATCAACCCGATAAAGAACTGATACTACTAAGTGCTGAAAGGCCCTCGCAATTTGTTTTGTGGTTCTAGGTTGCTATACGAGACTTTGAATATCCGGATATACCTATTGGAGATCATTACACGCCTCTCGCAGACTCGCCCTCTTAAACTTAATTTTTCACATCTGGGCACACGTGTGTGCTTCATGTTCTTTTATTCATGCCGATATACATCCTTGAAAAATGCTCCTTCAATGGAGTATGTACAGTCACCCAAATCCCTCCATTCAATCCCCTCTCCTCCCTTATCTCTCGGGTAAGGACAACCCAATCCCCCCCGCTAAGGTGCTCGGGAAGCGTCAAAACCCCACATCTTGTGACAATTATATACCCCCACTCCCCCCACTCCCCACCCATTAAGCTGAACATCGATGGCCAGTCTCTACCCCACAAGCAAGCTGCGTTTCTTGTCTGCGTTGGTGCTCAAAGCGTCAAGACGCATTTTGAAAAATATCAGCCCTCAGACGCCCAGGATTCCAGATTTGGACGCGGAGCGGTCACGGTCGCAGGCGAGGTTCAACCTAAAGGTCTTTGATCTCGTCGATACGGATCTTCGCCATGTGCACCATCCTCAGGGGCGTCTGTTTCGTGACATGGAATACTACAAAGACGAAAGGGAAGCAGGGTTGTGTGTCTTTCGCGTGGAAAACACGCTCTTCAAGGTATAGCCGGCATTTTCACATGCCCTCGCTTTACCTTTTTTTCTAATTTGTCAACTCGTGGTTTTTTAACTTCCAGGTTCACAAATGTTATTTACTTCGCGAACCATGCGTTTTTGGTGACATGTTTAGTCTCCCTTTCGTGAAGGGAAGTGACGAAGGACTGCCTGAGGAACCTGCGATACCTCTTTCAGACACTGCCGAGCAATTTCGGGATTTGCTGTGGGCGTTGTATGCCGTGTAAGTGATACTTGATCGTTGTAGATCGTGTCATTCACGTCAGCTTCAAAAGGCCTGCGCAGTTATATGCCTCCATAGCGGACGATTCCGTGTCACTAGGACGGCTCCTCAATATCGCCCAATTGGCAAACAAGTACTGCATCGCATCATACGAAACATGGGCTCTCGATCGGGTTTTTTCCCTCGCTCAAAATCCCAACGGTTTTCTGCGCCACGCGCCACCAGAAACATGTGCACGAGCACTCAGCGTTGCATTTTTGTGTAACCATGACCCCTTGGTCGATGTCATCATTCAGCGACTGACAGCGCGTATCTTATGGTCCAATGTAAACCGACAACCGATCCTTCAGGTCGCCACAAGGCTTGGCCTGACAACACTGCAGGGTGTCATATTCTACAGAGAACTAGTCGATCTAGAGAGAGCGACTCATGATAAGAAAAGCCCCGGACTTGGCTTTTTGTCAGCCATTTCGGACGAAGAAACTCGGTTACGTCTGTTCACCGCCTACCACTCTCTCGTGAACCTCTGGGATCGTATCCGGACCACTCCACCCCCTATCATCACTAACGACCACACGTGCACGACACACTCCGAATGCCTCGATACATGGACGAATCTCTGGCTTGCTGTCGCATCGTCAGAGCAGACGCTGAAGCATGGATCCGTGGACGTACTTGGCCGGCTCAAGTCGATGATGATTCAGCTGAAGAAAATGACGATGGAAAATGGCAATGGGTTGAGTTTGAGATGTACGCTCGCTGCGCTCGAGTCAATTGCGAGCGCACGAGACGATATTGTCGCTGGACTGATTGGGCACTTTCAACACCGATATGCTGATCGGTGACAAGCCGGATTGTCATTATTTCTCTTTTTTTTTTTGTCGCTTTGCCCCCTATCACTGGTGCGTCATTCAACAAACGTTTAGCATTTCAAAAAGAAGCTAAATCTTCCTTTGAACAGTATTATATTCATTTCGCCCCTGCTTTGCGTATTATTCACTAGAATAGATGGTTCTCGTTTCAGGACTGTGCAGGCCACATACTTCCGTGCTAGATATCTTTCATTTACTCAAATGTACGTATATACATGTAGTGACGCATGGTCACAGTTTCCTAAAGATGTATTGTTGTAAAAAAAAAAATCACTTGGATGAAATAAGGAAAGAAAGAGAGATTAGGATATAAGGTACGAGTACAAAAGCCATGATGATATATGCCACTGTAGGATCTAGATGCCTACTTGCGGTCATATAGAAAAAAATCGTCCCAAGCATGAAAACTATACCGAAAATAAACGAGAACCACCCTGTGGAGTTGTTAGAACTCTGGCTGATAAATTGCAAGTTGCACAGCGTAACTTACAGCTAACAGCTACTATCAATGTTCCAAACCTCAATCGCCCAAAGGGTACTACCCACCGACTTTTATTATTGAACACTGCGGATAGACGTTTCATCTCGTCGACCGACATGGAACCCAACCGAATCAAGAGAAAGATGGTGCTGATGGGAGCTACCAAGTTCAAACAGAGCGAGGCGTAACAGCATGAGAGAACAGCCACTTTAAATCCTTTTTCCCGGTAATTATTGTCGTCGCTAACGATGCCCAGCAGTTGGGCGGCTATACCAGCCATTAGGGTTGACTGAGCAAGCAGTGAACATTGCAAACTGTGCTGCTAGCATGCGATGACTTACAACGACAGCGGTGCCTTGTACCAAGACCTGTAGCTCTTTCTTTGCGGACCTGAATTGGAAGCGTGTTTGAATTTCACCTAATGACTGGTTGAGAAGACACGTAAAAAAAACCTTAGAGTCAGAGACTTGCCTTCCTGCTCTACTCCATTTTGGGATTCGGAACGATTCGAAGTAGTTGTTGAATCTAGCAGCTCTCCATTACGTTGCTCTTTAGATGCAATCCCCAGAGGTCTTGAGGTTGGCATAACATTTCGAATCTCGGTCGAGTTCTGAATCCGAGAACTGGAACTGGCCTCGATAACTCTGTCTGGGACCAACAGGTTGTCCAACAGGTTGTCAAATTCGCTCAACCCACTATCGTTTGCACCGAGAAGGTGTTGATTAGTATCACTGATCGCATCTGGAATTCGCATCAATGGTATTGGACCTGGGAAAATTATGATGAGGTCTTCCGAGTCTTATGTAAATCCCCACCTGACATATCCAGCCGTCGAGTTGTGGGGGGAGAATTTCCTCAGGGCCTGATACCAGCCTTATCGTTCTGGTAAGAGTTACACGTGCACTGTCATTATTCTTCTCAGGAAAACATGTCAACCCACATTCAGTGTTTGTACTACTGTGTGTTACATAAACTTCAATGTTGGTGCAGAGCGGGCGCCTGTGGGCGCTTAGCGGATCAAAATTAGCCGCTGGGGAGTTCCAACGTTACAGAATATCAATGACAATGCAAGTAGCTAAATTTAGAATTATGAAGGTTTGGTCGATGTCATGAACAATTTTCAGCACAGACTAGTACTGCCCGTATGCGAGAATGGTTGATGCTTTCTTACCAGTCATTAAGAAGAACCCGGGTACAGGTCGCTGCTCCATTCCCTCACGGACATGGGTTGAAAAGGGCGATTGGATGAATTCTTTTTTTTCTTCTAGTAGATATGATTGATAAAAGGACGAATGCACGCTCGTCTGCGGTGCCAGTAGTTTCAAAAGCCCGACATTCCGGTCAAGGAATTAGGCGAATAAATGTAAATAAGTACTACAAAAACGAAGATGGATGCGAGTGTCTAAAATTCTGATGTGCTCCGACTTGAGTAATGAAAGGCAGAGTTGCGGTCTACCTTTTTTTTTCGCAGATCCCCCGTGTTTCTCCTAAAGACTAGTTGGAAAGAGAGATAATCAATAACCATCTTGGTAACTCGGATCTAGGTCTTTTTGTTTTTTGCAGAAGATAGCAACATGAGCATAAATAGATGATCCAAAAATAAGTCGCATAAAATTAGATCCACAACACCACAACTACATATAAATGAAACCTGCTCATGTTTCCCTTTTTTTCCCCTCAACTCCCAACCACCAATCCCCGCTCTGCTACTCAAAAAAATGAAAGAATCCACAACCTCCGTTGCGAACACTGCTAACCAGCCTCAGGTTGCATCTGAAATGAGTAAGTCGTTCTTACAAGGTTACACAATTGGTATTGTTTTGCTTATATCATCGCAGAGGTCATGAACGTTGCTGAGGACAATAACCAAGGTCAACCACAACAGCAGTGTGAACACGCTGGCCACAAGGCATGGCGCATTCGGGGTGGAGGTGCAGCCAAGGTTTGTTCTCTACTCAATTCTGCATCCCCCCGAACATACCGTTGACTTTGGTTTTAACAGGATTGTTTTCTGGGTGCGCTCGGATGTTTCTTGTGTTTTGGTGAGGTCATCGTTTCCACTCATTGATTGCAAATCCTAAAAAAAATCTCAAAATAGAATGCTGTGAGGTAATGAAGATCGTTGTCATCATCATGTTTTATTTTTTACTTGAATATTTTTTTTCGTTAGGGATGCTGTGGATGTATTGCTGATATTGTTTGTAAGTGGGAACCTTGCATGGATTCTCTGTACCCATTTCTTACGCGCGATCTGTATTCAAGGCTGCCCCTGTGAAATGATCTGTTGAACATACTAAGTACATTGCTGACTTTGACATTTTCCTAAATCAACTGTATTCGAGACGTGTCTAGTACGACTTTACTAAAACCGTAAGAAATATGTATGTAGATGTAAAAAATGGTAGAAGCAGAAGCGCAAATTTGGCGGATCGTCGTCTATGACGTAAGGTATTCGACAAAAAGGAAACACCGTTCAACGCTTTCTTAGAAACCTGTTTGCGTCTAGAATCCAATGATACAAAATTGCACGACAGAAAATTGTAAAACAGTCACAAGCCAATCTAATACTAAATATCTTTTTTACACAGCAAAGGCTGTAGCAAGGAGAACGCCTGCGGCCAAAAACATGTTACGTTATCGACCCGTCAAGGACATCGACGACTCCGTAAGAAGGGAGATAAAAAAAAGGTAAGAATGTCCCAAAAGATTGGTCGAAAGATCGTCCTCAAGGAAGACGGAAAAGATGAGGGGGGGATTTGTTAAATGGACAACTAACCATCTAAGTCGGCTTGTAGTATATCGTCGTCAAATACTATTTCATAATTTGTTAGCAAAAAGAAAGATACAATTAAGAGAACCAAGATAAAAGAATTGCTCACCTTCTTTTTATATCTCGTCGTATTTGCAACAGCCAATACGCCATTTTTAATCGCACTAGTGCACAGATGGTGCAGCACCACATGGCTCGGAACCGACAAAACAGACGCATCATCCGTAGTCGAAGGCATATTCGACGTATCTACCGTGATCGTCCTCGAGCCCGATATAGGCGCACGTTCAACAGCCGCCAATAGATGCTGCTGCTGTTGTTGATGCAACTGAAGTTGACCACCCCCACCACCCTCGACAGCCGCAGACGACGCTTTCAGTGAGCTCTGCGTAGGGCTTAATGAGGGCGTGACGGGCATGGAAACGTGAGGTGTCGTTGCAGCCGTTGAGGACGTGCCTCCGATACTCGACGTAGCTCCAGAGGAGGATGAGGAATCCGCTTGGTGCTTGGTGGTCGCCGCAGCCGAGGTCGCCCCGTCACCTGCTTTAGTGTTCCCGTTTGCATGGTTCATGGGCAGATAGGTCGATTCGATGTCCATTTCTGCTGAACCATCTTCTGATGGTGGTGGTGGTGGCGGCACATTGGGACGGCGTATTCGGCCACCTACTCTGTCTCTATCTCTCTCCCTTCTATCATCTCTCTCTCTGTCTCTCTCCCTCTCCCTGTCTCTCTCCCTAACTCTCTCACTCTCCCTCTCCCTGTCTCGATCTCTTTCTCTCCTGTCATCCCGTTCCCTCCTTTCTCTTCTGCTAGTTCCGCCCTGACCACTACCTACCCCACTGCCCTGACTTCCCGGAGTCGCAGCTCTATCCTGACCCGGCGACCTCTCTCCGATCCTCGGATTCAAAATGAGTTTATCCAAGTGCCGCGGCAAACCAGGTGCAGGCGGAATATTAGGCGCGGGAACAAAGCCCGTCACAACTACCCGGCTCGTCGGCTGCTGTTGCGCCTCAAACTGGCCTGCAGATGCAGCAAGATACATCTCTTCCTCCTTTTGAGCCTCGATAAGTTCCAGTGGAAGTACATTGGTCCACTTTGCCTGAAAATAAGCCATCACGGCCGCATTCTGCGATTTTTTCGGTGTGGTGTCCGTGGAGTTTGACGGTTCGTCGTTGTCGTTCTCACCGTCTGTGGATGCGGCTGACCAGAAACTTTGACCGGGGACCATTTTTCGTACAGGTGGAGGAGGAGGGGGGGAGAGTTGAGGTGGTGTGAGTGGGTAGACAGCAACGTAGTTTGCTAGCGAGCCTTGGTCGTCGACTGCAGCCGGGAGATCGTCTGCAACACGCCACTGACCATCAACGAGAAATCGGACATGGTGAGCTCCTGGATGCAAGTATACCGTTGTTGTCCATATATTTGAGTCCGGTGATCTAGAGGGGATTAAAGGGGAGGTTAGAAATTGAAAGGAATTGCAAGGGCATGTCATAAAGAGGGCAAAAAAAGAAAAAAAGGGCACATTAGGGCCTATAGATAATGTCAAATGCCTCACGCGCCCTCCATTTTTACGCAGAAGTAGACATTGAAATGTAACGTTGTAGAATACCAAAAAAAAAAAAAGGTCTGACGTACTGTCGCTCCATGGGCTGCCGTCCTTTCCATTCGTCGTCACCAGCACGGGATAAGACGACATCGGAGCCACCGCCCCTCCAAACGATCGTGTAAGGCACGGGATCGGCAGAAAGATCTTCCTGTATAGGGCTCAGCGCTGTGCTCTCCTGCACTTCAGCTTGATTTGCAGTCGAACCCAACACGGTTGGGATCGACGAGCGAACTACTTCACGGATATAAATAGGACGAGGGGCAGAAGCAGGACTAGAAGGTGGTGCAGCTGGATGGTGAGGATCTAAACTGCGATCGTACAAATCCTGGATCTTCGACACTTGGGCTTGCTGACGAGCAGAAAGCGGAGATTGTCTTTCCCTCTGTTGACCGTCGGTACGTTGAGTTTGTTCTCGTAATTGTTGCTGCTGAATCTGCTGAGCCCTCGACGGGGGTGGAAATGGTATATGGGTGGATGGCTCTAGATTTACAACGTCGTCGAATTCGTATTGCAACACACTAGTGGTTGAAGGGAAGTTCCTGGGCCTTTGTCGTTGAGTAGGGATGCCCCGAACCTCACTGTAGTGACTAAACGGGCTTCTACTATGAGGGGCAGTGGGAATGGGGATCGCTGGAGTCCTCTGGCGACCCCTATTGCTAATGCTGCTCGGGGTCAAAGAAAGACTCGCAAGATCTGGTAATTCTAAAGATTTCTTTTTCGAGCGCAGGGATCGATGAGGATTTCCAGGACCTGGGGATAAGGAAGAATCACGATTGCTCATCGCCGTCGTGGACGACGTCGGCGGGTGATCAGTGCGCTGGACATTTTGGGTGCGATTTGGGTTGGCGTTGGACGTAGAATTCCCCATACGTATGTGGCAATGGTCGGAAGACAAAGATAAGACTTGTCCACTATTTACCTTTGTTTGATAATCTAGCTTAAACTTTGACCATCTGGACGTCTCAAGACCGCTGCAGGCCTGGAGGTCTGGAATTATTTAGCAGGGTATATCCGCTCGGGCTATATACAATTCATTCGTATTCCCTTCTGGATTACTGCCTCAATTGCCATTCAAATTTCAACCTTAAGTTCGGTGTTTAAATCCCATGTTTACAGCTGCTTTGAACGCCGATATCTCATCGCCTAAACCGGGACCAGTCAAGGTGCCACAAAACCCATACCGTAAAGTACTGGTCTAGAGTCTATATAACGATGGGTAATCTTTTTAGGTGATCAGAATCCACGAAACCTAATTGAAATGGCTTCCATGTAGTATTTTCTCTGTTGTTGATCGATTCTTTTGCCTTTGAATCATGCAGTCTGTCATGGTTTGACAATGCTTTTCCTTATCGGGTGTTTTCAAGGAAACTAACGGTTTCAATTCGCTCTTCGGATACAGAAATTCTTGCCACCTCTTTATGACTCTAAATTGAGTCTATTGCGCTACAGAAATGCAGCAAATTTCGCCAAATGTGATCAGTACTTAGTATGTTTAATTCTTGGGTCCGTACATCTTAGAAAGATTCGTTTAACAACCAAACGCCCAATAAAGAATAGAGATAAATTGAAATTTTACGGTCCCCAAGGAACAACTTCCAAGAGGTTGTCTAGCATCGGCCAATTTTTTTTCAGACCAAAGTTTTCTTCTTCTGCTTGTCTGGGACAGACTCGGTTTATGTTCCATTTCATGTTTTTTGCTTTAGACACACTCATGACACAACACCTCGTCCCTCACGCTTTCTTATGTTTTGCAACGTATTTTACTATTTGCATCCTGACGAATGTTTTTGAATAAGTAAATGGATTTCCCTCGTGTCACGCATTGAAAGTGCATGACCTGGGCAAGTAAGACCGGTGAATTAATTCAAGGTCAATGTGATGAACCCTGCACATCATTTTGACTGTTCTACGTCGCAGTAGGACCCTCGTTTCTAAGCGAAAGGCGTTACGGACCATCGAACTACCTCAAGTTGGTATCGCATAATCAATGAAAAAATTGTGCACTCTGTGACGATCAGAACGGAGTGGCACATATTGTATGATATTCTATTGCCTTCCCCAGTTCTTGACCTCACTGTTGGCAAAATGTTGACAACATCTTATTAGAGATCCAATTTCAGCCTCTGTAAAACTTTTCCCTTATCTGACCCCGAAATATTCGGTCTGGCATAAGGTGCCACTCAGTTGAAGATTGTGACCGATAATTTGAAACGTGAAGTCTATGTGCCACAGAGTCAAAGCGAAGAATACCATAATGGGTAAAGGAGCCCAGATATGGACAGCCGGTGATATATGGCGTCAATCTTGATTTGCCGGAAAAAAACAAGGGCGTTCAACGCGGTTCAAACTTCAACGTCTTCGTGCTCGTTGAAGGAGAGTAATTTATGGAGCCTGTATTAACAGAGATATCGGTCAAGACTGAATGATCTAAAGGCTGGACTTACAAATGAGCCATTACGCAGATTTTGTCGGTGGAAGAATTCCGAGCTTCACGGTGATCAATTTGTGAGATTTACGCATGCCTCGTTTGCACAAGCGATTGGACAATGCCGCAAGGCAAATGAATAGGGGATGGCATTGTCCATACAGATATTCACCCAAACCAGAAATTAAGATTGAAATGAGACGCATTGACTCGAACTCGTCCACTGAAAATGTATAAAAGAGTGAAAGATTGAACGAGTGAAAGAGCAGGGCGCCTTCGCCCAAAGAGAGCTGCTCTTCGTCTTCAGCATGCTGAGCATTCGATAACTCTGCTGACGGTAGGTGTTCCATGTCACTTACTTTATTTGTCTGTACTGCTTCACGGTGACGGCTGGGGACCAACACCATGCATTTTTGGAACTTGATTCAGTTGAATGGGTACATTTCCGTTCTCTGTTCACTCTCCATGATGAAGAAGCATAGGTTGCGGCCCCCATGCCATAATGAAGTAGGGGTTTGAATTAGTATCCACCCGTCATTTATTGGTTTCCTGCCAGTGGTCATTCAGGTAACGGTGCCCCTTAGTGGAGGCTGACTTGAGTTCGGCAATGCCGAACCTTGTCTGCTTCCATGAGGAAGCACAAGGTTGCTGAAGACCAAAGCAAACCTGACTTGCAAAGTTTGTGCCACTTTACAAATGTGGGTACGACATCCGGACGATTCCTTATTTGCCAAGGGCGTGTTCCCGTCGCGCTAGTGCGAACACCGAGCTACACAGCGTTCCCCTTTATCCGGACTTTTCCCACTGACTTGCACAGTCTTCGATGCGTTTGATAAAGGGTCCCGACCTCTTTTATCTTCTCTGAAGCTTCGGATCATACCGCGTACGTCACGGTGATTGATTTGATAGGGTCTCGTGTCGCCCAATGTCGCAATGACCACCCCTAGGCAATGAAGTAATTAGAAGTCACGGAATGATATCTGATTGTCAAACGAAAGCATAGGAGGGGTTCTGAGATACGCAAACAACATTAACTTCTGGTTTGTTGAAAAAAGAAGTCCTCTCTGTTAATCACTTAACCGAGCCGTAATTGGCTCGCGAGGACGCACAGCAAACGCACAGTTGGAATCTTCCACTTGTACATCATGATGGGATAGTATCCCAATAGGAGGTCTGCATGTGCAAAAGTTCAGTATGTATCTTGTATCAAACAGAAAAATACCGAGTGGCTCTGTTGAATCACGGAACCTACGAAGTTCACTAAAAAGAAAAGGTGTTGTGAGATTTACGTAAGCGCGAAGATAGCCGTCGATCCCAATAATTGCTTGCAGTGAACAATTTCTTAAAACGAACATGAATCTTCGCATCGGTGTCGTCCAGTTCTCTCCGAAGGTTCGAGTTGTACACTTCAAGACCAATCAATTCCATCACCAACTGAAAAGTTTTCTAAAAGATTGGTCAAGTTCAGGCTAATTTAGTTAAAGCCCGCGAGCTATGCAAAAAGTTGGTAATCACCCAAGGAGATTTGGTTTAAAAAGACGGGACTCATACGGCTTAGGATCCAGCCGAGGACTCTTGATCTCTTGTGCTTCCCAGAGATGATGTTGTCAGGTGCGATGCATGATATCCAATCGACGTTTCTCGCTAGACCTGATTATATTGGAAGGATATGTTTTTGAAAATGCAGCCGCAATTTTGCCGCATCTAGAGCATCCCCGGACAGGCGTGACATCCCATTTTTGCTCAGAAATCGCCAAGAAGCTACAGTGCTACGTTTTCGCAGGTTATCCGGAGGCATTGAAACCAGGAGAGTCGGATACAAAAGGGGTTTCTGATGATATACCAAATGGTAATCAGTTCGAAGGAGTCGGAGCTAACAGTGCAGTTCTTTATGGGCCGGAAGGTGAATGGATAGGCGGTTATCGAAAAACGAATCTTTTTGAGACCGACAAGACATGGGCAAAAGCTGGTAAGCTACATATCTTATTGAGAGTTAAATTATCTCTAACCAAACTCTCCTCCTTGAATGTTAAAGGGACTGGATTTGCAGTTTTCAACCTTCCTCCGCCCCTTCGCACTGTGTGCTTGGGTATCTGCATGGATCTAAACCCTCAGATACAAGACTGGCAACGTGAAGACGGGCCTTACGAACTGGCGTCTCATTGTCTTTCCAATAAGGCTAATTTACTTATCCTTCTGAATGCCTGGCTGGACTCAAATGAAGAACCAGAGGAAGAACACGATTGGCACACACTAAATTATTGGGCAGGTCGGTTGCGACCTCTATGGACTGACGAAAATTCTGAGGTCGCCGCCGCCGAACCCTCCTCCACAAAGAAGGATGACAAGCATAGCAGCAGAGAAACCGTGGTCGTAATTTGCAATAGGAACGGAGAAGAGAATGGTTAGTTGCAGAATTTGTTTACCACCGTTCTGTGGCTCACATATGGCAATTAGGTGTGACTTTTGCTGGTACATCGGCCATTTTCAGCATGGAGAAGGGCTCGGGTCGTCCTACACTACTCGGTATGATGGGAAGACGCGAGGAAGGTGTGCAAATATGGCAGATCCGAATATAATGCAATTACCGCGCTTCGTCTGCAACTTCGAAACGCGTGAAACGAAAAGGTTAACAACGATAAGGATGATCTACAAGTCTCAGGGACATACATTGATTCAAAGTGGCCTATAAAAAGCACGATCACATGCTCCGACCTGAGTGTTCAACCGAAAAGCAGGTGTTGCAGTTGGACAAATCTGCGCCTCTCAAGCCAATCGTGCGTTGGTTTACGGTCCTCACGTTTCACTTCAATGTGAGAAGGCAACAACAAATTTGAATTTACCGCTTCTCGCTAGTCTTACTGTCTTCCACACGAAGAATTCAGAACCCATCGAATTCTTCCTGCACAAGTTCATCTAAATTGGGATTCGCAATTCAACAGTCTGAGCGGTGGCGCGCCTTATTTATATTATGTTAGATTTGATATGCATTGCGAGGGTTGGGTACGGCAAACTTTTGAGAGAAAATACCCATAAAACGAAGGTCTTCTGGGAGCGCTGCTCACCCTACGACACAGAAATGCTGGCGCAAACATTGAATAATTTCTTGGGAAGCTTCAAAGTCTTGTTTGTCGCTGTCCCATAGCTCGAGACTGGACAGAGCTCTGATGTCATCCCGTACCACTTCAATGCTTTGTTTGTAACCATCCGACGTACTGGATAGCAGAAGAACAGACGATTCCAATTCGACTGCAACTTCGAAAATGATTTCAAACCTATCGGGACTGGTTAATTGATGCGAAGTCAAGGCGGTGTGGATGTACCTACTTTCTGGTATCTTCGACGGGTCCGCTGGATATCTTGGCCCAGATATCTTCTCTAGGGACAATGGGTAATATCAATGTTCTGTGAAGAGTCGAGCGAAGTGCGTTTAACGAGTTCAGACGATCAGAATACTTCAATCAAGGATTCAGTAATTGTCCTCTTGGTCAAAGATGGCATTACCGATGCCTTTGCAGACTGCACAGGTTCCCATATGATGTCAACATGAGGCAGGTCGATAAGAGGTGCTAAGAAAGGACACAACTTGTTAGCTCTGTTGATAAAGGGCATACAGTTTCTTCCAACTCACACTCTCGATCTTTTTCATGGTAGACATTGTCGCCAAGCAGTTCTTGGAACAGGGGAATAGATGCTTCGGGTTTGCATGCCGGCTCTCGGGCGGATGAATCCATTTTAGATGACACTGTGGATTGAGGCAGATTTTCTTTGGTCGATCGTTCCACAAAAGTAGGTTGGCGGAAAGGTTTCGTCAAACCAATGGAAGATTTGAAGGGTTTTGTCACTGTCAAAATCGTCGTCATTAACTTCAACAGGACGGCTATCTCTTCACAACCCACCGAGCACAGACACATGCGACGCCTTGGGCTTTTTTGTTTGTGCGACTCCGTCACTGCTTGGTCCACGTTTCTGTCCCAACGAGCTTCGAGTTTTCACTGCTCGCTCTTGATCTCGGCGACTCGTATTGGACGAAGCAGATCTGATGGTATTCAATGCTGTCCCAGAGAATGACGAATTGGTGATGGCAACCTCTGTTGAAGAAAGCTTGCTGAGTCTCGCCTTTGTCTTTTCCGGGTATCTGCAGACCTAGGATTACTGTTCAATTTTGGCAAGGAACAAAAGTATCCCAAACCTACATCACACATGCGATTGCAATAAGTTTCAACGATGTTTTTGTCGTTGTCGTCTATGGGCTCGCCAAAATATCGACATATTGCCTGTCCAGATGAGTATTGCAATTCTCTCAAAGGTCAAAGTTGATTACACTCACAACATGACGACAAAGAGCTGTACTTTCAGCAAATTGGATTAACTAGATATGTGACTATGAGTGATGTTTAACCTGTAAATAAAAGCAGACTTGTTACGCACAGTTTCCAGACTCCCCGATGCTCTCTGAGTTGGGGTTGGTTCATCATCATCAAAACCGCGGGTTCGACCTGAATTTGACGATCGAATGAATTTCTTGACACTGATGGCATCTTCCCTAGCTGCAAATGTCGTATATTCGTCGAATTCTAGGAAACATAACCCAATATCTTACAATAATAGAGAATGCACTTTGACGGCTGGAAGGAAATATAAGTCAGTTGCGATCAAAAGTTTGGACTGACGACATACATGACCATCGCGGCCTGCGCGACCTGTTTCTTGGTAGTAACCTTCAAAGTATTTTGGTAAGGACTCCATTGCAATACGCGCTCGATATACCTTCGAAACTCTTCGGCAGATCATAATGTATGATATACCTGCTTTCGTGAGCTTGTCATCACCAGTTTGAGTTCTTCAGCCTACCGAACATCCCCTTTATCAATACCCAAACCAAAAGCTATCGTTGCGACAACCTGCAGAAGAAACGAAGCTGGAATCATTATGAGGTTTGACCGATAGAGAACACCATGCAAACCACATCAACAGAACCACCTTCCCCGACGACCCCTTGGGTCCAACTGTTCAAAGTTTTCTCTAGGGTTGCCGATCTGGATATACAACAAACATTGATGTGAAAGAAACAAATTTCAGATGCTCTCAGACTTACGGTACTCCTCGATGATACGGTCGAGCGTTCAAACCTTTTCCACGCAGGTATGCCGAGAGCTCGTCGCATGACTTGCGAAAACGGCAGTAAATGATTCCTGAGGATGGCCGTCCCCGGCGACAGTATATTGTCGTAATGTATTCAAAAATTTCTGCCATTTGATTCAAAGGCTGTGGATTTGACAAGTATCGAACCTGACACAAAATTGGCGAAATCAACAGAAACAGAAAAAAAAGTGGTCACACCTCGTAATAGAGATTAGAGCGATTAAAAGGATGTAAAGCAACGAAGAGATAGTTTTCATCCAGTTCTAAACTCATGATAATATCACGCTGAACTCTGAGGAGCAAGAACAATGGTTTTTCAGTAAACCGAAACATATATAAGACATGAAGTGTTCATACTCCTTCGTAGCTGTAGCAGTCAAAGCCATAATAGGTACTTCTGGGTACTTGTCACGAAACCGTCCTAGTCGGCGATATTCCTCGCGGAAATTATGCCCCCATTCCTAAAGATGACGTTAGAAAACCCAGATAATAATTTCAATAACCCATCTTACAGAAATACAGTGCGCCTATATGTATGGTAGAAAAAGTGAGATTAATATGTTTAGGGCAATTTGGTATACCTCATCGACAATAAGACGGTTCAGGTTGTGGTTATCATAGACAATGTCCAGAAGTTGCATAAATTCTTCATTACACATCTTCTCAGGGGTGGCTAAGGTGTTGTGTTAGTGAATAGCAACAACGTTGATGGCAACTTTACTATATAGAAGTTTAATCTGGGTATCATATTCCTGTAATCTTTTTCTTATCTGAATAATTAATGGACGACTGTCAGACACCGATTCAGAAAGAGAACTCATCGTACTTGTTCTCTTTCAATGTATGGGACTTGCGAATGCAAAGCTACGACTTCGACTTTCTTCAGACGAAGATTATCAAGCTCTATTCAGAACGGTTGTTTATCTCCCATGCTGTAAACCGCAAGCAACTTACGATTTTGCATCAGCGCTAATTTGTGGAACGAGATATATCAGCAAATATCTTCACGCTGAGGGCAAACTCACCTAATAGAGGCGACACGACCACTGACAAGCCTCGCTATAAATTTCATTCAATTTTTTTCATAGAGATTCATCAAATAATAGAAACCTTATCAGCAACCGCAGGTACCTGAAAGCACAGGCTCTGCAAATAATTTAGAAGTTTGACTATGAGACGGCAAGAATTCTACCTTTCCCATTCCGGTGGGTGCAACCACAAGAACGTCGGCGCCTATTGGAGATAAATTCTATACCCATGACACAAATCTGCCGAAGGGCTTACCAGCGTATGCAGCCTCCACTATCTCCCTTTGCCTCCCTTTATAACTTGAATGCCCGAAAACTGCACAAGGCACAAGGTTTCAAATCTTATGCAAAACGAAGACAACGTTTCCTGGTAATCACCTCTTGTTAAGATTCTGCCCTTATTCATTGAATCCCAGACTCACACACACAAATTGCAGATACGTACCGCATACATTCTCGAGAATCCGATTCCGCTAATTGTCTTCGAGTCTTGGTCCCAATTGTTGATTGAACAGGAAGCACTCCTTGGAGATTTGGATAGGTCGAAATTGGCGGCGGGGTTCTCAACAATGAGGAACTGGGTTCATCGTAATGTTTCATGCTATTTCGGTGAGCCATCGCAAAAGAAGGCAAAGAGATGAGAGACGTGATTTCAAAGTGAACATGTGATGTGACAGGTCGCGATCTTGAATATAAAGTGGAAAGATAATGATAAACCGTGACAATCTTCCCGTATCTTTCACCCTTGGTGCAATGTCGCAAACGGATGACTCTCTGGTGGTTTCGTCGGATCCTTTGCATGTAATACTGCTCACCTTGTCGATTCAACCGTCTCATTTGTGAACCACAGCCAGCAAATCTCATCCCAGAACTCTGTCGCTCGTTCTATCACGCAAGTCGCCATCTGCACCCAATTTTCCGATAATATATATTTTATCTTTAGCTTGGATGGGTAACTGGTACAGGTGGAGGAATCTGCATTCGCCAAGGGTGCGTTATCGCCATTTTTGAATAAACTCATGATCATGCAAAAACTGATTTACAAGTTAAACAGCGATACAGTGTTCATCGCACCTTCTGGGGTGCAGAAGGAGCGTATTGAATCTAAACACATTTTTGTTTTGCCTTATCCACAGCCATCGTCGCCATCGCCCCATGCTGACAGAATTTTCCTTCGCCGTCCGGGGCTTAATCTAAAGGAGTCTGCATGCACACCTTTGTTCTGGAACTCTTTCGAAATTCGAGATGCCGGAAGTTGTATACATACCCACTCGCAACATGCAGTGATGGCCACCCTTCTCTGGACGGGACCCACGTTCACGATTTCACATCAGGTTTGCACTTTTATTCTTCGTGTCGACGACTTATACAATAGTTCCTACAGGAGGTAAAATATAAATGCTGAAGATTAAGGATATTCTGAAATGCCCTGTCCAGATGATCAAGGGTGTCCGATTGGGAGGGACCGGTTCAGCCCTGTCCTACCTTGACACTCTGGAGATACCAATCATCGAAAACACTCCAAACGAAGAAGACTTAAAAGACGGTATGGCTGAGGCCATGCTGAAATATCCGAACGCTGCAGGAGTCCTTGTGCGAAGGCATGGAGTCTACGTGTGGGGTACGAAACATCGACCACTCCATTTTTACATTTCATAACCATATTTGAAAGGTGTTGATTGGGAGAAGGCAAAGACTCAGACCGAGGCAAGTATTTCGTTGCAAGGTGCCCCATCATGAAAACTCATCGACAACCAGTGCCTCGATTATCTATTCGAAATTGCAGTCAAGATGAAACTCGCAGGCATCCCTACAATTCTGAATTAAACATGTTGTTTTGTGTTTGTAATTTGGTTTGCGAATAAGATTTACTGTATGTATTATTACTCGGACACATGTGTGATGGATACGTTTGGACGGATTTCGGACCGCGTGCAGGTGGGCATAACTCGGAATTCAAACGAATCTCCTTCCCCTTCAAGACCTATGTCCCCAAAGTGGCGCAATTGCACCTATTGTTAGGGTGACTCGCTAATCTTGGAAACGGTGTTCGTGGATTGTAAAAGTCACAGCGCAGAGTGCGTGCCTTCTGGGAGGGTGATTGCAAGGAGTCGATCTCCCGAAACCATAGAATGAAGCAGAAGCATCTATAAGTCGAGCTAGCTTGCTAGATGAAGAGGAGAGCAATGTTGCAAGAGATTATCATGGGTTTGTGCTTGGTTGTGGAAGCAGTATTTGCCTGAGGAACCATTACTCGCCGTGCCATAGCGTGCGATGTGCGTGCGCAACCCTGTTCATCAGGCCATGAGGCCTGCCATGCTTTGTCCATGCTGTGAGGACTCCCATATCTTCTTCATGTTTCGCTGATTAGTTTCCCTTTCGCTCCCTAGTACTGACTCTCTTAACCACACTCGAGACTTGATATTTTCCCGACATGCATCCACCTCAATCCAGGCGCATTTCTGCCGGTGACCGGGTTATCCTGTGGGTGACTATCTAACTGCGAAGGCTCAATATTCAAATCCACCGTCGACTAGTGTCATGGGCCCCACCGGAGTTGGAAAGAGCACCGTAAGATCTTCTCTATAAGTACCTTGCTTGTGTGTTAAACCCCATGCAGTTCATCAACACTGTTACTGGCCAAGATGGCTGCACTGTTGGCCACGACCTGACATCATTTACATCTGACATCAAACCGGTCGTAATTGCCAAAGGTGGTCGTTCTCTTGTCATTGTCGACACTCCTGGTTTCGACGATACGTACAAGTCTGATACGGAGATCTTGGCCTTGATTGCAGAGTGGATCGTCAAAGGGTAGGTCTAGCACCGTGCAGCTAGTATATTTGCTTATTTAACGGGGTTAAGTTACCAGCAAGAAATAACACTGTCAGGAATCCTATATTTGCATCGAATCAATAACCCGAGGATGAGTGGGTCAACATTGAAAAATCTGCGCGTATTTACCAACATATGCGGCATGGAAACAATGTCGAATGTCGTTCTTGTGACTACGTTTTGGGAGCAAACTCTGCCAGATGTCGGAAGGAACAGAGAGGAAGAGCTGAAGACAACATTTTGGAAAGAAATGTTGGAGAAAAGATGCGAGATGATGCGCTTTACCTTGAGTCACAACTCAGCCTGGAAAATCATTGACCTTCTTCTCTCCAAAGAACCGATACCCATCACTGGTAAGAACAAGTTCAGTCACCGTTGGGTACAAGTTTCGGACGAAATGGTCGACGACAACAAATCGCTCAACGAGACTAAGGCTGCTCTCGCTCTCGCCAAAGAACTGGAACAACTCATCAAAGACCAGAAGCGGGCGACTGACCGACTTCGCAAGCTAGTGGGTCAGTCACAAAATGGGATAGCGGTGAACGCACTGCAAGCTGAGATCGTGGAGATCGAGACGAAAATCACAACCACTAAAGTCCAACTCAACTCCCTGAGTATGCCAATGTTGAAGCGGTTGCGTAATTTCCTCCGGAAGTGGTGCGTTGGCTGGACTCCTTGGCTGGACTTCTCCGGTTTTCTGACAACTCCTCAACCAGGCACAGTACGCGGCACTGACATCTTGGGGTAGAATCTAGATATTCCTGATATTATTTAATTGGTGAATTGTGTCAAGTACGATTAAGGCGAACAGCACATGGTTTAGCATAGTAACCATAATCATCTTGGGGTGGTCCAAACAAATATATACACTCCACTGCTAAGGCATCCCGAGTTCCCAGAGAACAGATTCAAATAATACGATTTCCTGAAGAAATGGGAAAAAAGCAAAGGCATTGAGTGGATGGGATATGATTTGTCTACCGCACTGACATCGTTGTTAAACAAGGACACAAGTGTCAATGGAGCACTCACGAAAACGGCCCAAAAACCCGAGGAACTTCCGCGAGAGAGAGATCTTTAAAGTCTGTATCTGATTCTGGAGTGCAAGCATCTTTTCTTGTGTAGCGGCGAGCTTTTCTTGCACTTCACGATCTCCTCTCTCCGCAAATCTCTTCTCCAAACGCTCAGTTTCCATCTGCATCTCGTAGAACTGCTTGAGGGTGTAGCGTAGCTCTCTACCTGCCGTGGTCTCCGGGACCCGCTTCCTATCATCAACCAACTCCGTTTGGATTTGAAGACTTCCATGACGTAGATTCTCGCGTTGGAGAATGTCTCGAAGAATGTTCCGTGCGGATTCAGAATCTCCGTGGAATCGGAGCACTTTGGCGCCTGACTTGGTCATTGTATTCCAAGAAATAGACCTCATATCTGCCTCGCGTCGTTCGAGAGTCCCCGAGGGAACCAGGTCACATTTCGTAGCCACAAGCACGGTCTTACTCATGACGGCATTGCCACACAGGACAGAAAACATCTCTAGGTTCTTGCGAGCTGACCCAGTGAGGCGGGCGGTACTTATGTCGTGTAAGTAGAGAACCCCACCGAGTATCGTCTTCTTGCGATACCTTCAAAGGAAAATTAGGCGTCTCATTGAATGTGAAATTCAAGTATCACTAACGAGTTCGCCAGCCAACCAGCAATCTCTTTCAAAATCGTTACATCGTCTCTGAAGGTATCATCGAACCCTGGTGTGTCAAGGAGCACTAAGCGGTGGTTTTGGAGGTTTCGGAGGTTTTCAATGCCAAGAAGGAGCGGATTGATAACAACGGCAGAAGGTTGGTGAGTACAAGAACTCAAGGAGTGGCTAACTTCCATGAACTCTCGTCCTATGATACGATTAAGAAACTACGACAGGCATGGATCGTTAGTGAAAATGTTGTGGTCCGAGCGCGACTCGGAGGCGCACCGTGCTCTTCCCAGCTCCAGTTGGGCCCATAACGCTAATGTCAATCTAGGTCATAATAAGTTCGTATCAGTAGATGGAGACGCACACGATGACGATGTCTGTGTCCTTTCCATCTCGTATGATATCGTAATTCATGGCCTCTGCGATGTGTCTTTCGTCCTTGGTGAGTTTGCTTCGTCGATGGTGAATGTCAGTAGTCTGAGTAGAGTCCCACCAATTTTATGTCGCGAGACTCAAATTCCGTATATTTCCACAAACCATGTTGCAACTGCGTTGCATTGAATGCAGTGAGTGAAGGTGCAACACATGGGGCTGCCATGAGCCCACACAAAAAGTCGGATTACAAATACCTTTTTTGGGCATGTTGATCAGTGTTGTATAAATTTTGAATAAGGTGAATTGCGAGCGCGGTATCCAACGTGAGATGCTTCTCACATATAAGTAGGGGGGCTCTCGTCGGTAGGTAACCAACGTAATTTACGTGACACATATATTACATTAAAAACTCGTAGAGAACTTGTAAATAAACAAAGAGGAAATTAGCATTTCCTAATTCGTCATCTTAATTAGAGAGCGCAACAGACGCATTGCGCCTCAGACCTCAGGTGCTGCATCCGCATTGCGTTGTACGCAACGCAGATGCAGCATGGTTGTGGAAATATACGGAATTTGAGTCTCGCGACATAAAATTGGTGGGACTCTACTGACATTCACCATCGACGAAGCAAACTCATCAAGGACGAAAGACGCATCGCAGAGGCCATGAATTACGATATCATACGAGACGGAAAGAACACAGACATCGTCATCGTGTGCGTCTCCATCTACTGATACGAACTTACTATGACCTATATCGACAACAGCGTTATGGGTACAACTGGAGCTGGGAAGAGCAAGGTGCGTCCCGCCTCACACTCGGACCACAACGTTAACCACCCCTGTGTAGTTCCTTAACTCTGCCCTAGGACAAGACTTCATGAAAGTCAACGACAGCCAGTTCTCTGAAACTCTCCCACCTTCTGCCGCTGTTATCAATCCGCTCCTTCTTGGCGTCGAAAACCTCCGAAACCACAGCTTAGTGCTCCTTGACACTCCAGGCTTCGATGACACCTCCACAGATGATATGACCATTCTGAAAGAGATTGCTGATTGGCTGGCGCAGTCGTCAGTGATACTTAATTTTTTCACATTCAAGGAGATGTCTCATTTTCTGTTGAAGGTATCGCACGAAGACGATACTCGGTGGGATTCTCTACTTACACGACATGACTCCCGCCCGCCTCAGTGGGTCAGCTCGCAAGAACCTAGATATGTTTTCTCTCATGTGTGGTAATGTCGCCATGAGTAAAACCGTGCTTGTGACTACGAAATGTGACCTGGTTCCCTCGAGGACTCTCGAACGACGCGAGGCAGATATGAAGTCCATTTGTTGGGATGCAATGACCCAGTTAGGCGCCACAGTGCTTCGATTTGAGGGAGATTCTGAATCCGCACGGAACATTCTTCAAGACATTCTCCATCGCAAGACGCTATTTGATGATGGAAATCTTCAAATCCAAACGGAGTTGGTTGATAAGGGGATGAGGTTAGGTAAAACCCGAGTGGGTGAAAAGTTAACCAAAACCGTGAAGCAAGCCGCGCGTCTGTTCAAATGGCTCCTTGGTTCGGTGAGTGCTCCATTGATATTTGTGTTCTTGTTTAACAGCGACGTCAGTGACCACCTGCTTCTCATGACTTTTCCATGTTTCCATTCTCCTTTAGGTTGGAGGCAGCTATAAGATGACAAGTTCCGGATATTGTGGTAGTGCAGTGCAATTGAGTGTTCGTATTTTGGTGCACCATATCCCTGGATATATATCGACGTAGTGGTACGACGATGGATGAGTATGGCAAATAAGAAACGTTTATAGAAATACGAGACGAGTCAGTGTGCGACCCATCGAGAGCGTAATTGTGAGTACGGCCAATGCAGACTGCCACTTCTGACCAATGTTTCAGCATATTCCAATATGTCACTGGCAAGCAATTCTATACCTAAAAAAGTTAGGAGATCTGGATGAACGGTGTTTTCTGGGCAGCACACAAAAAACGTTGTATCGTCGTTTGAACCTCGTGGAACTGATCAAGCGGTCCTGATAAGGAAATCATATCGCTCCAGAGGTCAATATATTTGTCTCCTTCCTTGCCCAACCCCGAGACTCCTTGGCCCTTCATGTCTCACTCTTTGCCTCAACGAATTATACTGTTAGTAATCCCACCCCCTTCTGCGCCATAAATACTCAAATCTCCTAGTGTCATGGGCTCCACCGGAGTCGGGAAAAGTACCGTAAGTCCCACCGTTTCGCGTATGTCGTGACCCTGAGTCTCAGAGCCTCAGTTCATCAACACTGCTGCCGGTCGGGACTGTTGTACTATTGGCCATAGGTTGGAGTCCGCCACAACTGATATTCAAACCGTCCCAATCACAAGTCCTGATGGGCTTTCAGTTGTCTTTG
>QDKV01005299.1_pt1 | contig 48285 bp, 57 predicted proteins | sample 1861101 | NCBI WGS metagenome assembly QDKV01 (sample SAMN04275158, study PRJNA302643) | Fungus metagenome, whole genome shotgun sequencing project. | isolation source: fruitbody | host: Mallocybe terrigena | place: Sweden | collected 2013
AAAGCCTTTTTCGGTAATAATTTCATGATCCGACACACCTACGTGTGTCGGCTTGTTCCGAACCTAAGACTGAATAAGGATCTTGCAGTGCTTTGCCGACCGTGGAGTATTTGTCCTTACAAACAAAGGCGCACTCCAAAAAAAATCCGCAGGTGCCTAGTGTTTTGCGGATAGCTGGAAAGAACCTATTTTTATCTAAAAGAGTGGTCGCGATCCCGGCACCCCGGCTTGGACAGTTCAGATTTTTTCAGATGACTACGGGAAAGATGTGATATTATTTTGCATTCATTATTGAGCACAGAAGACTTGTCATTATGCATTCTTTCTTGAAGCATAGAGATTAGTTACTGATGATATCCCAAACCTACTCGAAGCGTATCTATTGAGTTTTTAGGTGGGAATTGACTGAAAGGTGGTGTTCAACTTGCCAATCTGTGAGATGACTGATCCATGCGCTTAACAATAAAAATTCCTTGTTATGTTATGAATAATGATACATATATGCGTTGCGCGACAGATATCCTGGCATCTCCGAATGGTCTTCGCTTCCTGCATTCCTTGCGATCACTAATCCATATTCCCGGGTGTTCCATTTAAATCATTGGTTCGACGAGTCGGCATTCCCTGTGCGGATCGTTTCTGTCTTTTCATTGGCGTTTGCTTCACAATGTCTTCAATGTCGGTCAATGATCGCTTGTTCCTACTGGGACTCTCGGTGTTAGTGACTTCCATGCCAAATTCCGCATTGCGCGTCCATTGGTCGTTCTGATAACCGCTTCCTTCAGTAGATCTGTCGACATTCATCTTGTCCTGCGTATTCGTATTCGACCTTGACTTCGACTTCTTACCCTTCTTCTTGGGCTTTGGCGACGGGATATATTCCTTGTTGTTCTTGACGGCCCAGTCGATCTCGATAATCCTGTTGCCCATGGATTGGATCACCATCCAAGGAAAAATAGATGTGAAAAGACAAACATCAGAGACGCGATTGTTTATGAGCAAGTTTAAGAAGGAAGATATGAGTAACGAAGAGTATCCACCTCTCTTTCAGTTTTATATTATCCGGGACATAGGTCTCCGCCTTCCTATACAAGTCCAAGGCAACTTGTAGGTCTCCCCTGTGGTTACCCAGATCAGCCTTTTAGATATAGGTAATTGACTTATTGAGGTACTTCTCGGAATGTGCTCGCGCCAAGGCAACATAGGCACGACCCGTCTTTTTCTTTGAGACCGGTGAGAGCACGTCAGCTAATTGAGATTCTTTGGTCCCTCGTTCGCTAGAGTTGAGTCAATGCATAAGTAAAAAGGTATGAAGGTCCAAGGAAAACAAGGGCTAACTATTTCCTTTCAAGTTCCTGAAGGCGAGCCATGAGTTCACTGTCAAGATCTTTGTGACGCTTAAGAAGTGGCATTAAAACCCCAGAAGGAATGGTGTCCGCCTTCGAACTTTCTATGGTCTCGTGGTTTTTCCCCTCAAGCCGTTGCTTTTCCCGCTCGGCTAGTCTCCTTGCAACCTCAGCTTGAACTGCAGCTTCTACAGCCTTGGAAATCTATAAAGAAAGAGGGTTATAGTAGCATCAGATAACATAAATACAGGAGACATACCCTTTCGTCGATTTCTTTCTCTGTGAGGCCAAATCCAGCATTTCCAGACCGGTCGCTCTCGCCTACCTTGTCACTCCTGATGACAGGAAGATTATTTACAGGTAGTGCTAAAGGCTGATATCCGATTCCGATTCCAGTAGATGACATGCGATGACCTTTGGCGACGGGTACAAGTGAAGACCGAGGGCGTGAAGCGCCTGAATTCGACCCGGTGGTCGTGATGGACTGTACAACGGCGGCTGCAGGTTTGGGTATCGGAAGCTGGACAGGCAGAGCAGAGAAACGGGGTTTTAATGCAGGACGATTATCTATAATAATAAGTACTATGTAGGACACTCCATTAAAAAAGCTTACCACGCTCATTGACAACGGGTCGGTTCTCAACATTCTTGGTTCGTGCAGCAAAGCTGCGAAAGGGATGATATAAAAAAACAGGTTAAATATGGCAGAACGTACTTCAGTGTGTTCAAAGTATCTTGCCGGAATTTGGTCCCAGGCGCGATATTACATATCAATAAGCCCACAGAAGAGCCACCGAGGGCATCTTGAAGAATACGAGTCAATTTTGAGTTCCGGTAAGGTATACGAGACTGGGATGAGAGCACTAAGTAACGACAAGATCCAAGGGTTGCATGACGTACAGCTCCTTGATTGAGGGCATGGACAACTTGTCCAAGGACACTCAGTGATTTATTAATAGCTGCTGATTCTGCCATCCGAGCAGGATCATTTCCAGTTAGCCGTGAGGGTGTCAGTTAATGAAGAAGGGAAACGACTTCAAATAATACCTTATTGTTCTCCGAACCTGCAAGGTCAACAAGATTTATCTTGCCGGTCAACGCTAGGCAGACTGTCAGTTATACCCCAATGACTCAAAAATTGCGTACTCGTGTCTGCAATTGGATCCAGCAATGTCACTTCTATGGTCAATATAGCATGTGAACGCGACGAAGCGCGATTCAAATTCGTTGACCCAACTGAACGATGCTTGTTTGCGGCACTATGAAAGAAATTATTGAGTCCTATGCGGTTATAAGCACATATACATATCATATCTTACTAGTAGATGTTTTCAAACTCTCCAACGCTGGAAATGGGAATGCGGCTGAGGTTTGCGACGAATACCATGCCGCTGTCGTTTTCGCGAACTGGGAGCTTTGGTGCCTAAATCAAATTTAATCAACAAGATGAACAATTTTCTTTTGCAAACAAACATTTTCTCTCGTAACCAGGAGGTCGTATACTTCATCTTTGTAGATTTCCATGTAGGAGAGAGTAAGGTGTGTCTGATAGTTTCGAATAATCTGTTTCTTGTCAAATATCCCCTATATCGGGTATAAACCACCAATTATTTTGAAGTTTCTCTTCGCTCACTTTTACGACCAAAGGGATTACCCCCGGTTCCGTTTTCGTGCCCTGCATTGTAAATGTCTTCCCTGACGAAGTGACACCGTAAGCAAAAATAGTGACAGTCTGGCGGAGGGTATCAGTGTGATAACTAGAAGACAAGTAAAACGTACAATGCCGCTGTAAATAACATCTATCAAGGGTTCGACATCGCTGTGGTATATCGCCTCCTGCGTAGAATTCTGGCCATAACAACTCGAAAACCTAATGAATGGATAAGCAAGGGTTATGATACGAAGAAAGCATAAGCTAACGGAAACTTGAATATTTGCGCAGGGTCTCTAGGATTTGGAACTGTGACGAAGCTGCCACCCGCCGCCAATCGATCCCCATTGTTGTCGGAGGTATGAATAATTTTGATACTGTCGTCGTCAGGTTCTCCATGTATTTTGGGTCTTAAACGAGCAATAATTTTGACTTTATGCGTGGACATTGAGGGAGGAGTAAGAGTGAATTATCGTAGCTTGGCCGTGTTCAATATCAGCGGCGGACACGGGTTCGTTCAACCTTGAAGTTAAAACTTCAGTCATTCAAACAGAAGCGCGTCAATCACGTGTTTCAATAACGTGACATTTCTTCAAGTCATGTGCGCCCACAGAAATTAGAATAGAACAGAATTGTATATCCTGATTCTAACTCAGTTGTGTCATAAATAATTATTGACTTGAACCATCGACAATATCAAGGAATTTGGCCGCAATTAATCCGAAATGAATTGATGAGTAGCAAGATGTAACAAATTCAAGTTCAATTTAGACTCCGATTGATGAAAATCACAGATAGCACGCTCACCGTTAATCAACACTGACCACTAGCGAAGTGGCTAAGAAGAGTACTAGTTACTCTGTTGTTTTTTCATCCTCTTGTAATTTTTTGCGGAAAAAGTCTTCGGACTTACTAGGAGATGAAGCTTGTCAGGTGGGTATCATGTCTTGTATTTCCGATGTATGCAGATGCTGCATTTCTCGGTTTAACGGTCTGAATACGCATTAGATGTTTCTTTGGCTGATCTATTCCTTCTATCCTAGGTTTTTAATGAAGTTGAACAATGAGACTGTGACAATCGAGCTCAAAAACGGATCGGTGGTACATGGGACAATTACTGGTGCATAACTTTCATACACTGCCGAGGTCTATTAAAAATATCACTGTAGGTGTCGACATGCAAATGAATACATTCCTGAAAACGGTCAAGATGACAACGCGGAACAGAGATCCCATTACACTTGATACGCTTTCGATACGGGGAAACAACGTTCGTTACTTCATTCTTCCCGACGCCTTACCTCTAGATACGCTTCTTGTGGATGATGCCCCAAAACCCAAAGGAAGGAAAAAGGAAGACACCAGAGGTCGCGGCAGGGGTCGTGGCATAGATCGTGGCCGTGGCCGGGGCAGGGGAGGAGGAGGGGGAAGAGGAAGGGGAAGGGGATTCTAGACATATTGGTATGGCACAGTTGGATTCTCCAGAAGACGAATTTTTTTTTTCTCCGCCAATGAAAAACGTATATTGGGATAGATTAGTACAACTATCTATCTATCTACAATCTTTTCATATACAACATCAAAAATTGAAGCTGGGTGATAAACCAGGTCAAACTTTAAAATTTCCCAACTACGACTTTAAGCTGATTTACTAACCTCTTCCTCAGCCAAGTTCTTGAGAATGGCAACTACGAATTTATTGTCGAGGTAACGTTCAATGAAGGCATCGATGTTTTGCCTGTATAGTTCATCGTCAGAGAATTCTCCCTCAGATTCGGTTCCAACAAGTTCATCGTCTTCTTCTAGCATGCGCCTTTGGTGGGCTTGTTGAATGTTGTTGGCGTGGTGAGCACCTTTCGATGCTTTTACAGCCTTATCGTGTTTTTTCTTTTTGATGTGGTCTTCGAGTGCTTTTATCCCTTTGACGCCGCGAAAGATGCCCCTGATTCTGCTTTTCAAAAGAACATCGATATGAAAGGACAATGATAGTTACATCAAGGCTTGTATAAATGGGCTTCTTCTTTCAAGGTCATCGACGACGTCTTCATGACCGGCCTCTTCGAAGAGAATACCGTTCTTATCGTCAGGTTTTCGAACTTCCAAACCATTAACATCTTGCCTATTAATACATACGGTATTGAATAAAGGCTTGGGTTTTTAAAACGAAAATAAACAAACTGTATCTGACCAAAGGCGAGAGTAGAACTGAGGAGCAACACCGTTATAGCGACGAAATGACCAATCCTAACCATGACAGGGCTTGTGAGCTGCGACCGGCGCAGAAGGTAGTTTGGAGAGCTTGCTTTCTCAGTTGCCGACACTTATATCACCAGATGTCTGGTTGTGAGGGAGTAACTAAAGGTAACTAAGTAGGCGAAACTAGGAACCCCACAGGAATCGGTTAATATTAACTTGTTTCCAGCCTGGAACATGTTCGGCTAATCGCTTAGCTCGAGTGCTCTCACCGTTTCAGGCAGGTGCTTGATCGAGCGTAGCGCCCCTAAGCATCTGTCGCACTTATCACTATTTAATCGACAATCAGGCGAAGGGGCGTGAGGAAATGGGATGAAGACTCAGAATTTTGTGAGTCTGCCAATAGACTCCAGACAGAGAATGAGGTCGCAACTTGCAAGCGACTGGTACCACGTAGATCTGAAAGAACCCACAGAGGGATCACGATGAAAATGCGATGATAATGATATCTAGTTTCAATAAAAATAAAAATAGCGAAACCTCAAATCCATTGCTGATGGAATAGCCCATCCAGATTTGACGTAAATCAGTTGTTCTCAACGTTATGAACGGAGGTATGTTGCCGTGCAGTCGAACGTGTCAGTGATGTCGGCAAAGACACCTAGAATAGTTCGTCGAAGAACATAATCACGAATTTTTGACGGAATCAGGAGGCTCCTCAATATTATCTTCATGGTCATTCTCATCGAAAATAATGCCACGATTAGGATTCGCGATGAGAAGGTCCTCCGATTCCAGTCCATGAGAGTTATCTATTAAACAGATCACTTCGACGCTTCACAAAGAAATGTACGGAAAGGCATCACACTTTTATTCTTTCTTGCATTATTCCAGCTGGACTCGAGTTCTTCCATGATTTTCGATTGGGCGGCTTCAACATCAGTTGCGGTGGTACACTTTTTGTAGCTCTCTAAAAATGTCCTAGAAGAAATACCAGGTTCGACGTTGTAGGAAGTGTTGCGCAGAAGAATATCCTCGCCTGTTTACTGGATAGAATGCCTCCCCCCAACCAAAAGAAGAAAGCAATTTCTCGGCATATGCATCAAACCCCATTATGTAGAACGACGCAGCAAGAGCCTCAACACAATTGAGTCGCCATGGCTTTCCATAGTTTGTTGGGTTTGTCGCAAGTAGATAAGGCACTAAAAAAGGTTGCACAGGCACTTAAAAGATGAGAAGGAAGAACCTACATAAGCGCTCGTTTGGACTCGCAATCTTGTGAAACGGAACGTCATCTAATCGTGCCCATGAACATTCAACAACGGCCAACCCTCCTGATAATACAATCTCGCGGTCAGAAGGGCTTATAACCTGCTTCCCCTTCGGACTTTAGACAAGATATCAATGGCCTAGCCTTCAGTCTCATGTGTGAACTCACGAAAGTACTATCCCACGGAATTTGGAACCGACTCGGAGATCTGCAATTAGCCCAAGTCGGGCAAGTTTCTTTCCTGAACAGCGACGAGGATCGCAGTGATTAAAGTCCTCGAGGATCAATTCGTCAGAGGACAGTGCACTCAAGTTTAATCAAGGCAAAAATGCAGGCAGGACTTACCCACATAGCCAAAGGAACGTCAATTGTTGTATTCGATTCTGACTCTGCTTAACTCCCATGAATTGGTTTGCAAAAGGATGAATGGCAAGCACAGACCGTCAGAGCTCTCATTGCTTTCCCCACCTTCTTCATTCTCTGCGTTCTCAGAGGATTTCTCGTCTTCTACTGGATCAGGAAAATCGTAATCTTCAAATGTTCTTCCACCGCCTCTTCCTCTGTGTCCTGTGAATCCTCTCCCAGATGACTTTCCTGTGCTTTTGGGGGACCGGCGTTTACTAGATTTTGGTTCTATAGTGTTTTTCTTTCCCATAGTTGAGTTCAATATTGTGTCTCCTACCAGAAGCAATTATATGTAATAATGGGCTTCCGACTCGGATGTATTAAGAACCTTGAATGCGCGTGGGAACTTTTTGCTGGATAAACACAATAATCAAGCAAAAAGTAAACGAGCACTATGTTTCCAACAGCAGTTAGGCTGTCGAAAGCCTCGAGAGCGCCGCTAACACCTAAAAGAGCTGGTAAAGATTATTATAAGGGTACTGATTTTCTCTTGGATTTTTTACTATGACTTGATTTTGAGTTTCTTAGGAACAAGGCAGGCTTTTCTCCCCGGTGGACCGAGAACTGGTGCTCCTGGTAGACATGTCGTTCGGGGAAAAGCAAAGTACCGCTTGTTAGATGAGAAAGTGCGTGTCTTTGTTGCCCCATCCTTGGAAGAAATCGAGTTGTCTCCGGTGCGCCCTTTTTTGCTCGTTGGATTTAAGAAATCTGAGAATTTCTTTTCTTTCGCTAGCTTAAGCCTTACGTTGCCATTGGACAGAAACTGTCCATGGACCAGGAAATAGCTCTCTTTGGAAAATATCAGGGACCACGCGGTCTCACACCCGAACACTTCCTTCGTGTCGCGAGAGAACACACATATGCGGGGGCCAATCCCGACGCCCCATACAAGAACCCGGAACCCCCATCATGGATGAGCGCTCAGAGACGACTCGGTATATATGGTAAAAACAACGATACAGAGATTTCTCTAAGTGAAGAAAGACCTATCGCCCCTCGGTCAGGTGCTGGTAGTTTTCGACGGGAACTTGAAGTTGTCACAAGTAAGGAAACGACGATAGCTCCATTTTCAAAACCATCGTAATCTATGCAAGGCAAGGCAATTAAATACATTGTCATTGTTAATTTTGTGTTAACATCATATTGCAGATGGTCAATATGTAGTGGAAATACTTTTACAATTCAAAATCAGACGGATGAACACTTATAGATAATGGTGAGACTTTCTTAAGAACAGGTGCAAGGCTTTCCGCTGGTCTCGCAACCACAAGCGTCAGAGGTAGTCTTGCACAAACACTAAATACCAGAAGCGGTCAGCAATATACGCAATTGAAAATTTGCTTGTACGAAAACCTTGTCAGTGTGCGCTTTGTTCGGACACTCTGGGCACATACACTTGCCCTTGGAGCAGGTACAACCTGTGCCTTGAGGACCGCAGGCACTGTTCCAACATCTATTAGACAAATCCTCGGTGAATCGTTACAGCGACGTACGCGCAAATGTTTTGGCAGGTACAATCTGAGGCCATCGTATATGATTGGTGTGAGTGTTCTACGGAGGGAGTCAACTTGTTCTTATATACACGTCCAGGCTCCGAACCATGTGAAACATTTTGTGTCACACTCCACCTGGAATGCACATGCATTTGAGAATCAACTATTACGTTCTTGAAGACTAGGAGTATTAAATAAACAAGTCGCTCACATTTTTTCTTCAGACGCTTTCTGCTGGCTGGTCCTCGACTGTGACCGCAGGGGTCTCTAAAACCACTCGGCGTCAGGTTTTTAAATCGCGATATAATATTCTTCGATTTCGCTCACTTTGTATTATTAGACATTCATTTTCGTTCGGCATAAGGGGCATATGGAATGTGACGTATGTGCTTCATTTTCCAAATGACGGTATTGTTAGCTCACCTGGACGACCACGAACAGCCTTCCATTCGAAAGGACTAGCTTGGTTATGCCGTGTCGTTCATGAAGTCCCGCAAGACCTTGGACAAGTACATTACACCCCAAGACCGTGCATCAGTGGACTGTTTTGTCTTCTTTTGCTATAATACTGATCCTGTCTTAATACAGCCGGCTGGTCCTTTCAACCTAATTGCACAAACATAAGCTTTCAAGCCATTTGTTGCGTTCCGCTCCTTACTATCTTTCTTGGTTAAACTTGTGAGGGAACATAGGGTCGAGAACGCGTGGGAGGTATATCGTTGTGATGATGCATTACAATACAGGTTCGTTTTCTTGAATTTTTGGTTGTCGATGTAGTATTTAAATTGATTGGACACTGAACAGTTACCCATTCGATGCATGTTTATACGACCACCCATCGTGCTGCAGACGATGAAGAATCCTCGACATTACGGACCGATCACTTCGTTCTGTACTGCAAAGTGGAGTGCTTGGATTTTAGTTGTTGCTTCTGCCGGTAGATGTGTCGTTGCTTTTACGGGTTGGAGGTTGTGTCGTCCTCGTTTCCATCCGAAAACAGTTTGGACCTTCCTTTGAGTTTGATAAAAGTCCGAGGCATTGAAGGCCGTTTTGATGGAAAAGTGTAGGACGGGGTGGTCGGATCGATCTGAGTCTGCCAATATTTCTTGGGTTCGAAACGCGACAATGCTTCCTTTAGGCACCGTCTCCACTGGTAAATCAGGTGATGTTGTCCCAGACGAAAGCCAACTACCGTGGTGAAACTGACGAGATCTACGACCCAACACTTCCTCTCTGCACCCCTTGATGTTGATCTATGTCCTGAAGAGGAAGACACTATCATCATCGGGAAGGCTCTGCATTATTAGTCAATGATGTCTGGGCCCATACGTTACGCAGTGTCTGCCTGGAACACGTTCTATCTACTTTGGCCGTGCTAGACATCGGAAGAGGCAGATCCCACCTTCTCATAACTACGACACGGACGTCAATGCAGACGACAACGAGAATGATTTGGTCTCAGCCTCCAAATACCTTATCCAATTTGATGAGCCCTCCCCTGTGTCGAATCAATCTCATGTAACCAATTCCTGTGCGTCCTCACCACCCACCGACTGCCATGCACACCGTACGACACGTTTGAACTTGCCTTTCTGCATCACTCTTAGTGACTCTGCCTCATTTCAATGTTCACGGGTCCACAATGCGAGCATTCTGATCGTTAGTGTTGCAGGAAGTCGGCTTGAACTTTGTGTGACGCTTTGTGGGTAATGTGGGTCAGTTCAAGTTTTCCAAAGAAGGCAAATTTGCACCTCAATTAGCATGCCTACGATGTGACTAGCAGAATGCTGTTCTCGCTGATGAAACAATCAGAGTCAAATTTTGGATGAATCTAGTGGGACGATCGAGGATGTTCTCTGCAATGGCGCCCATTTTCGAAACAGGCACGTGTATCTCAGGACGGGAGGATATGCTAGGCGACTTACTGTAACAGGTTGGCTTGTATCCACTGATAATTCACATTCGGAGTTCTTGCTGAAACGTAGTAGACAGGTATTCATGAATCACTTTTAAGAAGTGAGAATTTGTGAGTGCTTTGAATGTTTTTATCAGATATCTCAGTCTGAATTACGTGTAGCATAAGAATGCGCAAATACGAGCAGTTGGGCAATGTTTGAAAGACCACTGCGGTATTGAGCAGGCAGGTTGACATCTTTTATCATGTGCAGTTTGAAGAAGACCACATTCATCTGCAGGCGTTTGTGACACATTTAAATGATTACAATGTATTTATGCTCTGTTTTAAAAGTCCTTTCGAAGGTTTACCGTTCATGCCAACAACCGGAATTGGAGAGTTTGTTCAGTAATGACGTCCAAGGCGAGAGAAGATGACGCTCGGGTTGGACAACTGCATGCATTACTTATGTTGCTGTCATCGACGAAGAACAGTTGGGATCAACGTTCGGCAACATTATCCACATCTCAGTCAACTTCAGTATAGATATGGAGACATCGTCATTTTTTGAGACCCACGTCACACGAACAGCAAATGTGTAATTCAAAATAGTTACTTCCCGAAGTTCAATTTTCCGAGTCCAGGTCCGGGTCTGGGATGAGAGCAGGCCCAAATAAGATGGAATCAGCTGGAATTCATATCTATGAGCTTCAATCTCAATTTAAGAGACCAGGTTCATAACTCACCTGAGACACTGATGCGCATATATTTATCACCTGAGAAGACCCATGGTTGGTCGGGAGATTGAATATTTGGTACGAACATCGTCACATATTCAAAGCCGGCCGCCTTCAATGACTTCCAGCCTTCAGTAATTGGCCTTGGGCCATCAAGGAGGTAATCATTCACTACCCCTGCAAGTGACCTTAGAACTGGTGGAAGCCATAATGGAGGAACTCACCTGGCTCCCACCCAACACTGACGAAATCCTTTCCTTTGAAAAACCATGCTCTGTTCTGGTTTTTGGGATCTAGCAGAATGGCATCTACCCGCGTGAACCCGGCAGTTTTCAGAGAAGGCCACCGATCTATAGTCTTTCTCAGACCTTCCGGGTCAACGGTCCCTATGCAAGGTGAGAGTTGTTAGCGCTGCAAATAAAGACACAGTAGTCTAGAAGAACAAACTGTATGCTGTGTCTATTTTTGCTGTCACGGTGCCGGCGAAAACGTACATCTTGTCCTCAATATTTGGATGCGGGAGGAGGGCATACATCTGGCCAGTGAACTTGGCATTCCGCAGACTGGTCCAGAACTTGATGATGGGGTGTGTCTTTGACAACTCGAGCTCGTCACTACTCAACAAAGTCTGGGTCTTTGTGTAGAGTTCAGCACAGGAGAACCACACAGACTTCCGGTCACACGGCTCATTGTACATCGTGTCAGGGACTGACCTCCCCTTCCGGTCCAGGGGGTATTGAATGCCTTCTTGCACTATGAGAGCACTGGGGGGTGGGGGAGGAAATGGTTGATAAAATGGCATCACATCGTCCGGAAGATGTGGGAGCTGGAAAGATGGCTGATGAATCGTCTCTTCCATGAGGTCTCCATCGGCTTTCCTGAGCTTGCAGCGGTATGGCGGGAATGGCTGATACCTTATGCTGTTCCTAGTTGACATCTTTGAGAGTTGTAATGCAATCGGACCTGTGAGCCAATGTAACGATTCGGTCTTTCTATTACTAAGCCCCACCACGCTCCTTTTTGATGTTATTTATCTCTCCTCATGGTACACAGTCAGGTGTACCTCACACCTTCCTTTTTCTTTTATTATTTATTGTTTGTCTGATATCTAGGCGATACGTATATAAACGAGAACGTAGCTAGATATTTAGACAGTGAATTCTAGTCGTTAAAACCGTCTGAGATTACTCTGTGTGACGAAACTCCTATTTCCGTCACAGCCAAATTCAAGCCAAACAAACATGCGAAGCCTATCCGAGTTGCTATGAGTGCTGACTGGGAACGCATAGTTTTGTCTTCTGCATCGGAAGCCTGTGGATGGATCCGCACTGGCAACTGCCCTCACGATGTCATCCAAACCATTTACCAACAACTTAGTCAGTTTACTGGCACCTCTCGCGAGATGTTTCGCCAAGATGTGGTTTATGACGAGACTACCAAGGCGCCGCAGCCACACGCCCTTCAACGCCTAGTTCGTTGGAACACCATGCACCCAAAAGAAGTCTTCCTTCGAGGATTTGAACCGAGGTACAAGACCAACGATGTAACTCATAATGAAGCATTCCATCTTGAACACTATGCAAGTCTCGCATCTAAAGATACCGCCCGCATCTTCGTAAGCACGTCGCGCCCTTATCGTCTCCCAAGTGGCAAATATCACACATGGAGGCCACTCTTTGTTGACACTGAATTTGCGTATGATGTTTATGCTTATGGTGGAATTGACATCAACCAAGTTATACCGGGCAACCAATTCGGCGAAGAGAGGGAGATTTCCTTTCCTGGGGGAATCCACTGGGAGTCTATCCAGCTTGCACGGGAGTTTTCTGACGGTCAACTCATTGCCGTCTGGTGGAATGCACGGTTTGATGTCAGTGTCATTGCTGGACTGTCATTGCCAAAAGTTCCGCCAGACATAGACCAATACCACTTTGACCCAACGATACCTCAGGCTTGACTACTGCATATCTCCTGTGCCCTGCAACTGACAGTGTCGTCGTCTTATCCACGGGCCTTCTCTCTGACCTCAAGCTTTTCATTCCCCTCGTGTCATCCACATGTGGTGTGTCCCATCTCCGAGCCTACGTTGTCTCTGCGTGTACCCTGTCTCTGTGCATACCTCGTCTGCCCTTGTCTACTTCGTCAAGCTGGCTGCTACACTGGATTAGTTGTCATCATGTCTGAAGGTCACCTAGTTTCCGTTTCTATGGAACAGTCATGTCTCTGCGCAGCGTGCTTTCTCCTCTCATCATCTTGTCTCTGGGTTTACTATGTTCACTTGCGTCACTCTCCACTCTTATGCCACCCGCCTACAGCAAATTTTATATCAATATGGAATCGCGATTTTATTTTCCCTCAGACTTATTTTACCGAAGTGCCGGTACCTAAATTCAATACCTGTAGTTGTCCATCCATTACGCTCTATCATATGCCTCTTCAACAGTAGACTCCACCCAACCTGTTTGCGTCGTATATAGAAGTTACATTTTACTTAGATACGATAATACAATTTTACGAATATTCTGACGCCGGTGTACGAGAGGTATAATCTAAGTCCGGGGTAAAATGCGTGGATGCAACTCAAGCATCAACATCAACAATAAAAAGTCCCCCACCGTTCTCACCTCCAAAGATATAATTCAAGATGCCCGCAAGACGAATACCGCCTTCGGCCAATAGCTGCTCTACAATCATACGATCTGCAATCACACCCGCATATTCCGGCGAATCGAGTTGAAGAAGGAGTGTGCTCGAGAGGTTGAATTGGGACTGAAAATGCGAGTCAATGTCATCATTGACTGGGATGGAGAGTTCCTCAATATCGACATCGAGCTCGTGATCTTCATGATAGCCTACTCCCTCGAGTCGAGCATTAAAAACCGCTTCATCCAGCTCCACAGGCCAGACAATTTCGCAGTTCAGTTCGTGATTTGGTTGTGCCCAAGAATGAGGACAGATGATGGACCCGTCTGGGGTAATATCCACGCCCATCTTCGGCCTTCGCATGGACGGTAGGGTCCGCATGACTTGGCCAGTAACGCTGATCACCGATTCCCACAACCCCAGCAAGCCAGAGCTAAAGCCCGTTCTAACTACACCCTCGCTGTGTATTGACGTAGCATCAGGGCAAGACAACCAGATTGGAATATCGTCTCTCCAGGATTCCAGGACACCTTCAGACAAGATGCGACGGATGTAGCCATCATAGATTGCTCCTTGAAGTGAGTCTTCGACCTTTGGGTATGGAAGAGGGCGTGAATATTTCCGTGGGGTTGTGCGAACTGCTTTGGAAACGAGATATGTATCCCAAACCGAGTGAAGGTCTAAAGGACGGAGAGATCACTTAAAAAAGAGGTGGGAAGTGCGAGCAATCGCAACCTACTGGTGTGACGTCTATCAAAGAGAACGGGAATAGAATTTCCACCACGGTCTCTCCCAGTCAAATGAAGAGGTTGGTGCATGTCCCCGACGAAATGGATTAAAAATTTAAGAGCCTCGCTTGCCACAGAGTCATCAACATCTTCATCTACCCAAGCTTGCAAGAGGGCTGTGGTATTCTTGACGGCATCCAATACATTGATGCCTTTAGTCCCTTTCCATTTGTGCTTACCAGGAAAAGCGCAGGTTTCGGAAGGGTAATCATCAACGGACCCGATGTAATGTAGGGCTGCGGACCAGCGCATACGCATACGCTCCCTGTCCGCCCAGCTTGCGACAGACGCCAGATGGCACTTTCTGTGCGGTAAATCTAAGATATCGCAGAGAATTGGAAGGACGTCCTCATGTAGGTGCATTTGCGCAATAGTAGCGACTATTTGATGGCCTGGAAAACACCGTCAGATTGTGATCGTCGTCAAAGCTCAATTGACGTGAATACCTGCTGCACCCCATGCATATGCTACAGGCAGCAATACTAAGGCAAAAGTTGCAACTATAAGAGACGAATGCATGAGTAAAAGCTGCGTGGGGAAACAAAGAACGGTTCACGTTGTGACAGCGCGCGACGCGACAAAAATCATCTGACTCAATATCCAGGACCCGAATAGTTGTTCTGAAATACTACTGTGTTCCCTTCTTGCGCATATTGTACCAATGAGTTTCACCCTGACATCTGCACATGAGAAAACCTCGACGATCTACCTCACTCCTTCAAAGCGACCAAGAAGACATGACATGCAAAATTATTCCGTCAAAGAACTACACAGTTGGACATTCTCTGCAGAAGCCGTTGCATCATGTACAGTACACGACGTACTCAATATGAAGAAGAATCTACTTGATGGTGTTTATGTTCTTGAATTCTATGGAATTGCATCTTATTCTTGAGCAGATTATGAGTTTTATTGGTTGGGTCGGGTCCCATGCCGGACAGTCAAGGTCGTTGGAATACTAGTCGGAGTCCAGGTCTATGAACGGAAAATTGTTTACTCAAGTGATTGTTCTTATTTCTGTGATATTTTACCGTGCTGAGGTGTGAATAGTTGACGATGGCACAGGTGTCATTGACTGCAACCACTCACATCGATCATTAAGATCGCCTGCTAAACACAATGTCAAAGATACGAAATACCAGAGGCCTGAAACAGACGTGATTCTGGCATCTCCAAGGCCCATTGCTGAAATTGGGCAGACAATCGAGTTGATAGGGAGCGTACGAGCATTGTGGGACTCCCGTGTCATTACCGTCACTCGTATAGGTCAGCCATCCACTCAATCTGTCTTTTCTTGCATCTGATCATGTATTGTCAAGACTTGTGTCCATCTCCCAATGTCGAACTTATGCATGCAAAACTTGTGCTTCAGCTGCATCGGACGCATTATTTCTGTGAAGAACCATTCGAGATACCACCCCAATCCACGAAAAATATATTCTATTACGATACTCCCGTCAGGAACAACTCCCCGTCCACCCCATCTACGAGGACGACATGTGTCCCTTCTTCCGTTTCATCGAGCCCAGTGAAGTCAAGTCCAATTAAAGAGGATGTCATAGTTGTTCCAATTGTATGTACCCGAACCTGCTCTGAACTGACTTCTGACTTCACCGTTCCCACAAGTCACCAGCCAAACTGCGTCACCCTTCACGATTACACACCCACGATCTTACAGAGAACACGTTCCGAATTTATGCTAAACATTACATGGATCATGCGCCACTCTCTCATCTTAACGTTTCGGGATACGACTCCGAGACCGCTATCGAAAAGTCATTGGAACAAATGCCGTCTACTCCAACAAAACGACCTCGATCAAATCCGTTGGCGGATACGCCCCGGCCGCATTTTCGCTACTCCGTTGATTCTACCCCAAAACCCTCCTCGACAACAAATCCCAGATATCGATCTGTTAGGGTTCGAGATGAAAAACCCAAACTTGAAGGGTTTACCCTTTCTTACCTCCGGCGCGTTCCTGAGCTGTCTCTCCTTGCATCTAGAGTTGTACAGGCAGTCGCTAACAGAAGCCAACGTGAAGAACGGAAACGGCTGAGAGAAGCAGGTGTTATATCTTCTTCCAAGAAATCTTCAAGTTCATCAGCTTCCATGGCCGTCGTTCCACCTGATCAATTTGCAAGAAAAAAGAAGCGCCTTTTCCAGTGGGCTATCATCCAACTTTTAAAGGAGGGGGGTATCGTTCTATGGGATGGTCCTGTTAGACGGTGTTCTGAATTGGGATTCATCGTATCAGATGCGAGTCGCCTCTGGAAGACGGGATCCACGAGTACAAGAACAGATGCAGACAGCACACTCTTTGGCAATGAATCAGCCTCCCTCAGCACTCCCTTCATGAATGGTGGTGGCTCACTTTCGGGCTACCTTTCCGACCCGCAATCGAATGAGGAATCTTACATTTCCCTCACGCCTTCCTACCTGGCCCCGCACATCGAGGACGCTGTCAAAGTGCTTGTGGAATACTACAGTCAGAAAGGGAAACCCTATGCGGGCGCGACAAAAGAAGGCATCTTGAGCGTCTTGAGGAAAGACGATCGGTGGAAATATGTTGGTGCTTGGACTGTGCAAGATGCATTGGAAGTTTTGAAATTAGAAGATAAAGTCTGGGATATGGGAAAAGGCAGGTGGGACTTGACTGCATGAGAGGTGGACTATCGAACATTCGTATTTTGCGGCAGCAGGCATTCTGCCAGTGTTACGATATCAAGGAATATGTTTTACAGGATGGGATAATGTTGTTGTGCACGATATTTACTGTCGTATGAGGAATTAATGTCAATACCATTACATATATGGTTTTTCATAAAACTTTGCCCTCTCAGTTCTGTGCTCTCTAGGTCTTCGTATATTTTGAAATTGTCTGACTCTTTAGGTACAGATGAATGATTATTTACTTTACAATACAATGAACAACTTACAAGGGTTTATAGTTTATAATAGGCAAATAGGGAATAAAAAGTGGCCGCAAACAATACAGAGAAAGCTCTGGATATGATAGACAACTCCACAGAATAGAAAAGAAGAGCAAAAAAGAACGAGCAGCAGCAGAAAAAGCAAAACAAATGGCTCAAACGCACGGTTTTCATCTTCTTACCCTTTTCACGTCCCCGCCCTGTCCAATTTCAAGGGCACCAAGAACTTGTCTACTCACGGGGGCAGCATGCTGTAAACCCGTGCCAGGTCGTCCGCCTTTAAAATTCATTGGTGGAGGACCGCTTCCCGAGTCCGGGGACATCGCTTCAGCAGGTCGCTTAGCGCCAATAACGGATGTCGAAGACGTTGACGATTGGAATGAATTCTGTGATTGTATTAAACTTCCGGTGAGGGTGATGCGCAGAAAAAGAGTTCGTACCATGCCTGGTGGGAAGTTGAACCCTCCACCCATAGTTGACGATGTCGGAAGCCTTTTCACAATGTCACTGCCTTCGACGTTCTGACGATTCTTATGCTGGAGATTTTGGTTCCGGTCTTCCGAAATTTCAAGCGTATCCCGTTGTTGTCGTTTTTGCTTCAAGTATTGCTGAACTCGTTGTTGCGCGGATGAAGTCGTCTTTGGATCTTGCTGCTGTAGCTGGTTCGAAGGAGAAGAGTCACTGAACGAAGCAGGGACATTTGTTGGCATAATGGATGAACGAGCCACCACTGCAGAAACTGGTGCGGGAGCGACTGAAACTTTCTTTTCCTCTGTTGAATTAGAAGTGCTATTAGGTTTCCCGCGTGACTGCAGCGCGGCAGCAATGACTTCTTCCCTCGACAAGCTTCTATGTATGCTCCCAGAATTGCTTGTTACATTTTGCTGCACAATTGTCTGCTCCTTTGCGGCACGCGTCTCTTCTGGACCGTCGATACCTGTCGCCAGTCCCTCATTATGATTGATAGGCCTCCCCATATCCCCTTCGCCAATGGGCCTTCCAATGTCCGCCTCGATCTCAGCAAGGGCCAAGAGCTCTGTGTCATTCAAATCGAATGTGTCGTCAGAATCGAAATCAAAGCCCGTCTTCCGCGAGTCAGACGGGGACGAGACAGAAGCAGCGGCCAGCGGTGGAGATATGGGTTTAGCGAAAGTGACTTTTTTCTCTTGTTGTGGCTGATGTTGGACCTGAGGGTGATGTAGGGGTGTTGTAGCAGGCGTGATCGGCGCAGTTAATTTCTGAGCTTGTCCAGATGTCGATTTATGACTTATCGCAGACGGAGTCGATACGGATGGTTCTTTTTTTATTTCATTCCTTAAGTTTGACTGAAGCGTCTTGCACGTTTGGTTCTGTTGCATGGGTACTCGGATGGGTGTCGAACACTTAGCGGTTACGTTGGAGTTGGCTAATTTCGGGTGTACTTGGTTCTGATTCGATGGGCCAGTCGATGGTGTAGAAACCTGGGGCTTGACCACCTCACATTCCGGTCGTCTATGCAGTTCTTCCTTGTTAAACTTGGGCTGATCGGAGAGGATCATACTGTTATTTCTTGACACAAAATAAAGTCGCCTTACTGGTTCAACTTTCATCTTTACCACTTCGGCCGTATAAGCTTTATCGTAAAGACAATTTCCTAGCACATTGCCAAAGTTTCGTAATGCACGTTTCAATCCGTCTGTAACAGCTTCCTTCTTGCACTAAAACATCGGTTAGCCTTGAATTCTGACAAAAACTGGCAATCCAAAAGACACCTTATCCAATGCAGCTCCTTTGCTTTTCGAGTTTTCCGATAGGCCATACCCGATGTCCTCATGATATACTCCATCTCTCAGCGTAACCCGCACAACAGCCGTTACCCCAATGGTATAGCGCTTAGTCTCTTCGCTAAAATCAACGAAATCTGTAGCCAGATTTACAATGCTCGAATTCCATCCGTTAAAACCAAAAACTTCATTCGCAAGGTTGATAACCTTCCAACCTTCAACATAAGTTAACTTTGGTCCACCTCCGGGACCAGGCCGTTGTGAAATAAACTCTGGGCCTAGCTTTCTATCAAGTTTGACCTGTAAAGTTGCGATTTTCTTTGCTGTCTCTTCCGAGATGGAATCGTTGCAAAATGGAGACTGTGACCCAAAGAGTGAAAACGACTGTTGTGCCAAGGGAGTGCCATGCATTCCTGGATTAAAAGACATGGCACCATGAGAACGGATAGACAGATTGAAAGGACTGTTGGGATTGTATGCGTCAATTATATGCCCACTAAATGCACCAGACATTAACCAAGAAGAGTTATAACTTGCGGTCGTCCAAGATCAACGAAATATCAGATCTGTCCAACGCGAAGAGTCACATGATTACATCTTAAGTCACAAGCGCTTAAATAAATCAACTGTCACACTCCGTTGCCATAATTACTTCTTCCTTTGTTTCGGATGAACAACGCATTGAAGGACACTCCGTGATGAGTCAGAGTTTTTCAAGTTTATCTTATGGACTACGTCTGAACACCACCAATGCCTCATTTCTTTGCCACGGATAGTGGACGCACTCAACAATGGTGAGGCATTCTTTCCTATTTCATCACTCGAATTCAAAGGAGTGCATGATGGCCAACCCTCCCCTATCGGTACCACAGCACTAACGTGTCATTATCATATGCATAACGGCATAAATGATCTTGAACCTCAAGATGTTCTCTGTCCACGTGGCCCCGATGCTGCAGTGGTAGATGAGATGATCTGGTCATTTCCCAGTGATAGCATGTCGCCCGTTCGGTCTCTGGAACATGGGTTTAGGTTGCAGAACCCAAGTCCCATGTTCTTGTGGAGTATTCTCCTTTGGCGTTAGCACGCTGTGGCTTTTTGACGGCTGTCGCGCGCAATGCTGCACGCCGAGGCTCTTGATTTGGTATACGAGGGGGTTGGGTCATTTGCACTACTTTCATCGTGCCTTCTTTTGTTGTTCTTGCTGTCCAGGGAGATGACCTTCACATTCTTTCTAGGTCACTGCTAAGCTTCTAACTTGTGGTAAGTAAATCACAGTTTTTCTTCACGAATTACAAGAGTTCCCCTATCGGTGCCATTAGCGTCTATGACGCTTGTCATCCTTAAAGGTGACAAGGACCTCAGGGTCTTCTCCAACTTGCTGTCATATCATTGCATACTCTTGAGTGCTTTTTCGCTGGGCGAGAGATCTGCTCTCTTTGTGTAAATGCTAAGGTTCCATTGCGTTCATCTTGCTTTCATTGGGACATGCTGAGTGAAAAGCTATCAAGTGTGAATTTAACTCATGGCAGTTGGAAAGATTAGGAGGCAGGCATACGAGGGGGTTACACAAACCGCTGAATATGTTATTCACAGGAAGTCACTGAAGCCGTTACTCTGTCTAGGATGTGGTGAGTGATATCTTTTCAATCATGTATGATTGTACTGAAGAGGTGCGTAACCTTTTGCTGCCATTCAACCGAGGACAGCGGTTCCATTTGACCGAGTCTGACAACAACTGATGGGGCATGGCCGGAACTTCGTCCCGTCAGAATAATCCCTTGCCAAATACCATAGTAATGGCAAGCGTCACAAAAGCATGGCACCGATAGGGGGTTGGAAGTTGGGCTCATCTTCCGTAAGTTAAGTCAACTTGATTATCGTCATGATGCATACGAAAGTCCTATCTGTGTCACTGGTGTTTTCGAACACTTGTCATATCTGTATGGCAATGATCTTTCCGACCGAGACGGGCGTTTACCCCCTACTTGTTGTCGTCACAATTGAGTGATGTTGGGCCAACTGCAACTCGATTACCATGCAAATGGTTATCAAGGCTAGAGGGTAGCAATTTTTTGCCCGCTTATTCGCTTGTGTTCATTGGAGGATCATCCTCCAGTGGTAATCGGGGGCCCTTTTCGACTTGCGCAGTGCCGACAAAGGGCGGATAAATTTCACGTTGACAAACTTGTGACGAACTATTCTGAGGCATACGAGGGACCGTCTGACTTATCCGCATTTGCAAATGTTCGCGTTCACTGCTAAAACTTCTCTTGTTCACAGGAATACTTGTCATTGTTTCTGTTTTGTTTGTGGATGTGGTGAGTGTGTATGTTTATGATAAGCCGAAACGTCCTGAAATGAGGCATAATTCATAGATCTATTTCCTCAATGTTATGTCCTCACTCCGAGAACGTTGGAGGTTATACTTTCTGTAAGTTAATGGTGTTGTACCTGTTCGTCTTATAATGTACACGACAACCCTATCGGTGCCACTGGTGTTTCCGACACTTGTCGTATCTGCATGGCAAAGACCTTTCCGACGAGACATACATTTCGGCTACTGCTGTGCATTGTATATTTTGCATGATACGAGGGCCAACTGAAGCTCGGCCCCCATGTCATTGGTTATCAGGGTTAGGAAGCGACAATAATTTATTTTGCCCGTCCATTCGCTTGTCGTCATTGGAGGGTCACCGGTCATCCTCCAATGGGAAATCCAGTGGTTTTATTTGTCATGCAAAGATGCAAGTCCATGTTTGGATTATGTTATGCTGACGAAAGGTCTCGAGGCAGACATACGACTTATCCGTAGTACTTGCAAAGCTTCGCATTCACTGCTAAAACCTCTTTTTATATCTAATATTGATGCAAGTTCGATTGAGATAAAGGTACACATTCCTCTGTAGTTGGATACGAAGTATTACATCCGGTAAGTGCCTGTTGGAGGGTTTATGTTACATCAGTGTACAAAGATATTCCATGTTTCGTTTGTAGTTGGATACAAGTGTGAATGCAAGCGTCCTGTTGGAGGTAAATTTTAATGGCAAAGGAGACTCAAGTCCTAACAACTTCTGCGGCCTCGAATGCTGTTTTCATCCAAGACGACAACGTTGCAGAGTCTTCCATGCCAACACTAATCCTGATCAAGTTTTCTTCAACACCCCATTGCCTTGCCCAATCCAACTCAACAAAGTGAGCTAAAATGGTGAAAGGGCAGGCCAGAGTGAAGTTGGTTCCAAGACTCGGTCCCTTATAGCATTGAAGGGTGTCGAAGAATGCCTCGGATGCGGCAGTGGACGTAAATGATAGGGAAAACAAGCCACCGAATCCACCGGTCATGCCGTCTTCGGGATCGATTCCCTTTTTTCTGCAGATTTCGTAGTTCTCGCGAGTGATGTATTTGGGGTAAAAGACTTCCTTGATTGGAGACGATGGGACACCACCAGCAACCGACCTAGGTTGCAAGAAGTCGCAAGCTGCTTCGGCGTTCGTATCGATGATCCTGATGCGACGCTTGACGTCGCGTGAGTTACGCTCCAAGTAAATCGCGTCTTCATCGAAGTAGAGGTCTTCGAAGTTCTGCTTGAGATAGGTCTTCAAGGTGACATAGTGCCGCCCCTTCGGATTCAAGACGAGACTGAGAGTAAGCAAAAGGTGATTCAGTGATTGGTACTAGAAAAAGCCGTTTCTGCAGACATACCTTCCACCCATAACATTTGAAGCGCCACTGAAAACCTTGGTCAAACTGCTGACTGCTATATCAGCGTACGGAAGAACCCTAACGTTGACATAATTCCCGATCGTGTCATCCACGACGATGAAGAAGTCATATTTGTCCGCAAGAGCGCGAAGTCGGGGTAGATTGGCAGACCGTAGGAGAGGATTGGAGGGAAACTCGGTAAAAAGTGCTAAAAGAGGTTTCTTTTTAGGGTTGCGTCCGACTTCTTCCTCTAGGAGGGTCTCGAGAGCGTCAATGTCGTTATCCAAGCCATGACCAAAGAAATGGCACCCAGGGCCCCATTTTTGCAGAACCTTCAGAGTGTCCGTGTAGGGGAAGCTGCGACATCTCATAGTTTAGTAAAACCCCATTGGCCGAAGAGAGAGAAAACGAACCCAAAGCAAACACTTTTAGCCGGTGGATGAATATTGAGAAGGATATCATGTGCACACCAAATGGCCGCCATTCCGCATGGATAAATGTAGACATCGTCTGGAGATATTTGGATGTTACCAGTGCCGTTACAGTCGGCTATCAAGCCTTGCTGAGATGCAGGGGGTCGTGAAGAACTTTCATTTAGATTTTCCCCAACCAACACGCCAGCGACCCTACATTTTAAAGCTTGCTTGGCGAGGGCAGCGGCGCTCTTGGGAAGATTTCTTCCATACCGTTCCTCGACGTAGGTAGCACGGTCCACGCATATATCTTCTCCTTTAATATTGGAGGGCGGATGGTCCATCAGCGAACTACAGAAATCGGACGATTTCGCGGACGAATAATGTCTGTTATGTCTCTTGACGCCATAGTTGCCAGCAAACTGACGAGGTGGGGTCGTCGTGCCCGATGGCATGCCCTCTGTGAGTAAAGAAAGACATTTTTCAGCCAGACGACTCGAAATACCCAGTCCGGTGTGTTGCCAAAACTCCTTGGCGATCGGAAATAAATCTTTTGAGAAGAGAACGATGTGAAGGTCGACTGAGGAATTCGCAATGCTTTCGTAGCCGGGATTCCTATTTTCCGGGCAGACAAACACTTGCACAAGCCTAGCATGTCCTGGAGAACCGGTGGTATTCAGCCGATGCTGAATAAAAGATCTGCAATGTTCTGCAACTTTTTTCGTCGGGAATAGCATGCATTTCTCGTTCTCAACGGCATATCGTCGCTCGCAAAAGGATGCAAGCTATTAAAAAGTAAGTGGGTGTTTAAAAGAGAAAATATCGGTATTACTTACTTTCACAATGCTCAAATGAATGAAAAACCTTGGATATCCATTCACCATGCAGTCTATAACTCTCTTCTCGCCTTCCTCGTAACCTACATTGTCTCTCCACTTCGGTAAAGAAACAGATATAGCATGTGGGGTGTACGGAGGCACAGGACAACCGACAGCAACCTCAGACTCTACAACAGCCATGGAATGAGAACTGGCGACAATTGGATATTTATAGATCATGTGTTAAAATTTTATGGCCTGTGGCGCTGGACTTTGCGCAGGCGCGTCATGGAATTGAATTCAAGAATCAAAGAAATTCAAAACTGAAGTCTTAAAAACAAATTCTTATAAACAGCCCTGCCAATTAATATTGTAAAAACATAGATTATAGCCTCGGTATTAAGTAGAAAAAGAATTCTCCGACTCATGTCACCGTGGATTCTTACAAGCCAACCTTTCGACTGTCCTTTCTCTGTAGCGAGGCTGGATCTAGCAAAGGGATTGCTGAACCAGACCGCGCAGGATCCAAAACAGAAATTCCAGGTGGACTTGCCGGTATGATACTCGGACTGCGACGAACACTACTATTCGATCTTGATCGAACTAGATCAGCCACTGATGAATGGGAAGAAGCGGAAGAGGCTCGACGGTGGCGCTGCATGTGGGTGGGGTCAACTCCAGGTAGCTTCGCCAAACGTGCCAATAAAGATAAAACTAGCAAGACAAACGAAGACGTCAATGGCTCCTGGATATGAAAGTTTGGAATACACACTGTCAACAACGGACACAATACCAGTCAGGTTTCCTAAAAGTGAATGAATGCCTGTCGGCGACGCAGGAAGAGAGTCGTTCGTAACAAATACACGGTGAGCGTTGGCTGTAAAATGTGACATTGGTCGGCAAACAAACAACAGAAGGCTTAACTCACTTGCAAGAAGTTTGCCTATAGTGTACGACAGCAAACTCGAAGGAGACACGGCATATACTGCTGATTGTCAGAAGGGATTGATGCGAGAGATAGATGTAACAAACCTGGATACTTATCAATCCCATCAGTAGAACCATCAGGCTCCTGTTAACACTCCTATCACATATGCTAAAAACTGCAAGTTTGAGGTGACCAAACCTTTATCTGGGCTACGAAATAGAGAAGGGGGCTCGTAAGAATTTGATTGCTTTGCGACGGTACAACGATCTGAAAGGTTGGTGGAACATATACGAGATGAAGAAGACGCTGAACAGACCTTTCCAATATCTGTCACGCTGACTGCACTGAGCAAATTTGCATTGTAGTCATCGACCACCGCTATGCTGCTAACCCCTTCTTCGCTCATCAACTTCATAGCATCGAGAACAGTAGCAGAAGAGGGTGCAGAGACTACAGTAGCATTGGAGTTAATGGAAGAAAAGAGTGATTGAATAGGGTTGGAGAGGTATTCCTTGAAAGATGGTGTTTCTCGGGAAAATGAATCAAACCAAAATAACAGACTGCGGTCGGAAATTATTCCGATAAACTCGTCGGGGTTGTCGGCAGACCTGATTAACGCTGCTCGTTGTTATCGAATGGGCTAGAAATGAATTCAATTGAATGTACAAACTTCGATGGGTCCCTCTGGAAAAAATCGCGAGAAGTGAGAGCAGAGTGGCGTTATGTGGTAGAATCTCGATGGGGTTCTTTTCAGAAAGATCTGGAAAAGTGATCACATTATCAAAATGGAAATGCATTTTGCAAAGAGGAACAACGAACTGCTAACGAGATGAACGGGAACACGTCCAGCCTTTGCAGCGGCAACAATATCTTTAGCACGAACTTTGCCTGGCAAATCTTCGACCAGTAGAGTATGACGCGTCGCAGCTAGTGTCAAAAACGCATTGACATCCGCATACTGAGAGAATATAAAAATCAACTGTCCATGAACAAGTTCAAAGTCGACCGAAATGACATATTCCCTACGTCGAACAAGCCAACATAGCGACCTTTATTTTGGGTTTCTTTTTCCGATGATTTCACAGCTAAGCAAGGGATGTTCTCTGTCAAAAGTAGCTATGAAAATAATGGTGAGATGAAGGTCCCACTGGTTGTAAAGGGACCGACATCACAGGCGTCCTCAACACTTGTTCCTGACTCCACCGATACGATTCGTGAATCAATGAGGTCTGCAACCATCGTCAGAACAGGCACGAACTTCCAAAAACCAGAAGAACGCATACCCCTCGCAAAGACACCACTCCAAGCCTTTACCCATTCCTCTACGTCCTCAACAGATGGATTGACGGAAGTTGGAAGGTGTGCATCTACCATAATAGACTGCGATACCCGCCTGCTGTGAGTCATACTTCAAGGCAGCTGTCGGTACAGAACTGAGAGAACTAAATTATATTCGATGACAAAATATATCCAGATGTAGCCATGTGAAGTCCCGAAACGTGATCTCTACAATTGCCTCATGTCCTTCACGTTCCTCAGCTTTGCTAAAGCCTTGTCCTGACTCCTGAGATACGAGTTTGCGTAGAAGACTTCACCGATTATGTTCTCCAGATGGAGCCTCCCATTACATAAATACGTCCTGACAGCAGAACAACGCCGAATGTATGCTGCAGAGAAGCTAGAGAACTTTAGATGGATATCCAAACTTGTGGCGACATATTCAAGCTATATTCTTTCTGGAGACGATCTTACTCCAAGCGAGGTCTGCAAGGAACTTGCCGAACTTGGTATGTCCACATGTTAGCCAAGGTGGTCACGACTTTGCCAACTTGTTGTTCTCAACTACAGGGCAATTTGCTGAACTAGCTTATAGTGCTGTTCCCATTCAATTTCTCATCGAGAATCACGCAACGTTGAGTCAGCGGGATTATCCATTGGAGAATTACGACGGCCTTTGTGGATGCATTGTAGTAGATTCGTTTCGCGGAAAGTTTGCCGATTTGCCCGCGTATGTCGCCTTCCGAACAACCACCAAGCAATTGGTAGTCTCAATATGTGGGACATCGTCATTAAAACATGCACTCCATGATCTACGCGCAATGAGAGTTGAGCACCCTTCTCATCGTGGTGGAGTCCACGCGGGATTTTGGGACCTTTACCAAGGCATAAAAGACATGCTTTTCAGTGGCATTCGGAAAGGAATAGATGAACACTCCCCCATAGAACTAGTATTGACAGGCCATAGCATGGGTGGAAGCATTGCATACTTACTTTGCATGGATTTTCTCGCCGATAAAGATAATTGGAAAGCTAGTCTACCAGTAAAACTTGCTGTCTTTGGCGCCCCGAGGACTGGGGATGCAGGGCTCGTCGATTATTTCCGTTGCTTGACCGAAACGTTCCGGCAGAACTCGGGGGAGCATTCCTTCAATGAGTACTCCATGAAAGGGTACAATGATGGTGCTTGAAATCCCTCTTTCCTTATGTCTCGTGGCTTACTGCAATCTTCTTGGTCCATGAACGACTTAGGTGTACCTGCACTCCCGCCATTGTTTTTGGGATATCGCCACTTTTGCAAAGAGCCAATTTACACGTTTTGTGGTCACGTCTACCGAACCCCTGCCTCCGAATGCGAACATTCTTTGTTTCACGTACAACAACACAACGAAACGGAAGGCGATTCTCGGTTATTTCCAAAGGGCGGACATAATTATTATAATGGTCGAGATTTGGAGAGATTTGCACGGCGGATCAATTGGTTGGACAGAGTTAATCCCATGGAGGAAGGTTGGGAAGATCGATACATTGCCATAGCCGAGAAATCAATATGACCTATTATTTTCCATCGGTACAGTTGACTTGTAGAACTAACAAAAACGTTGTGAACTTGCGGGGCAAATTATCAGGAGCTTTCAATGGAACTCTTTCACGTTTTAGAGTTTCAGACATATAATAATGATCCAATGCAAGGCATTTGTTTTGGTGCTCAAGTTCAGATTCAAATTATGTACATACGTTTTCTCAAAAAAAAAAAAGAAAAGGGTCCTGTTAATAAATACAAAGCAGCAGGTCCAACACCGCCGATATCGTAAGATTTCTTGTGACAAAACCCTCTCTACTCGTGATAAGCAAGAAGGCTAGATTCAAGTCCTTATCGCGTCTTTCTATATACTACAATGCGAAGTAAAGTTCATGCTGCCACATTCTAGTCTTCCAACACAAGAACTATGTACCCCTCGACAGCGGACACGACACGTTATGTGGGTTTTTAATTTGTATAAATGTACAAGAAAGACCCTGGTTCTTGCACAAATTACCGATCAAACGCAAGACTCAAGATAGGCGGGTGTGTTCCATTCAGTTCCAATACACATGCCAAGTAACGTGGGCAATAAATATAATTATGCATGTTTCTTCAAACAGTGAGGGTGATGGATAAATATCATGCGGAGGTTTCCCCTGTAGAAATTTTGTAAATACGATGGATTGGGTCATGGGGCAAAAAAAAATGAAAGCACAAACTTTCTCGTTCTGTGATGTATTTCCGAATCGCACGTTCTGCTCTGGACCAAGAGCACATGTCGTCTTGCCGAGCCTGGGCCTCCCACTCTGTGACGACGTTAGCGGGATAGGGCAAATAGACTACCCTTGGGTCTGTCGTCCAGATAACTTCTTCTTCTGGACTATCCGGTTCGTCATAAATAATGATGACCTCGAGTTGTTGGTATGAGAGGATATTGAGCAGCGACTCTTCACGGGGATGGTTGTGGCGAAGCCGCAGGGCCAAATGAGTGAGGGAAGACAGGTGGTTGAGGTGAGGAATATCCGGTGACAATTCGTCGTTCCAAAAAATGATATCAAGGTGGGTAAGCGAGTCGCACCATGCATGACGTATGCTGGTATCGGAGAACAAGGCATCGAAATGTTTCAGCTCGATGGATAATCGACGGAGGCGCAGTGGGGACAAGAGAGGTGCAATTGAATGGTCGTCGGTTACGCCAATGTAGTCGACCCAAAACGCCAGGTCTGTCGCCCCCGTACAGACAGACAGAATGCGTTCCGCGTTCACACTGCTGACTGATATTGAGAGACAGAGGTGTCGAACATGGTTTGCCAAAAAATTATTAGGCATGGACTGCATCGAGCGTAGAAATAATGCAGTATCAATGGAGCCTAAAGTCACTATGTTGTAAATTTGTGGTAGAAGCCTAAGAATGATGGGGAAATGCCTCTAAATTGTCCAAGTACCAAAGGACGAAAACACTCACCAAGCACGAACCCGACGGGCGACATACACAAGGCGGACGGCATTACCTTGATCGTCGTTTGCGGCTAAGAGGAAAATTTCGCATTGAAGCTCGACAGGAAGATCGTTGAAGGGGAATTGCTCTACCATTGCAGTCGCCATGGAAGAAGATGGAAAATTAATGTGGGTTGATGGAGTTATAGATAACTCAATTCTCGTCCATTGAATCACGTGGAGTAGGCTTGAAAGCGTTTGACCTCTGCGTGTCCAATAGTTATGCCTTGGAGAGACTTTTACACAGATGTGTTAACCAAAAGGGGGAAGCACCCAAAAGGACGGAGACTCCAAGCAGAGCACGCGACGCAATGACCCGTACCCTCAGGCTTTCACTGTGCTGCAATTGAATATTCCGATCCATAGCAGTGAGCCTAAATAAGCTCGTCACTGAGATCACAAAGCAGTTGAAAGATACCTACGTAAGTTTCAAGCAGTCTTCACAAAATTTCGGAAAAGTACCCCAAGAGTCCGCACTTCCTCAGCGAGTTTCGACTTACGGTAACCTGTAATTGACTGAATCCAAAACGTTTCATACAATGAAATGATTATTAATTAATTAATACCAGGACGGAAAACGTACAACTCTGAATTATTAAGCCAGTGCTGGGGAGGTGCCACTGACGAAGACGTACACCGAAAAACACCAAATATTAGAAAGCATTTGCCGATATGTTCCCAAGAAATTACGCACCAATGCGTTTCACTTTCCGTCTAAATGAAATGCGGAATCTCAGCTCCAAAATGGTAACTTTTGACCTACAAAGTTCGGTACCGGACATTGGGTATTATGGATTTCCAGATGAAGATAAAGCGGTCAAACGAAACTTATGGTGGGAAAATGGAATCAGTTACAGTCACCGCATGACAACTCTATTGCAGTGTAACAAACTTCGAAACAATTTTCCGCTGCAAAACCGGGACGCGAGTTAGGACATTAGCGAGTCCTATATAGAGCACCGTGACACCAGCACGGTTCCCAAATCCTATACCTAGTACCTACATTGATGCAACGAAAAGCAACGGAGAGCAGAGCCATCTGTTTTCATGAAAATGGTACGTTTTTTACATTTCATTGCACACTAACGTATCCAAAACATATCTTGATTCAGGTATTCATTGGACTCCTCATCGTATTGACTCCCTTTTTCTGGATGCCAAGGTGCGTTCTCTGTTTTTATTGAGTACAATCTGAGTAACAGCCCTGATTTCGTGCGTTGCTCGATGTGAAGTGACCAGCTTGATTCCTGAGTCGAGGGCTGACTCGGATAGAGGTAGAGGTCAGCCACCTAAACGGCCAACATATTACAGCGTCCAAGTCTGAACTGGCTCATCACCCATCCTATCATGTTGCGCTTGTCGATTTCCCAGCACCCTGTTCCGCAACGCAATTCACCCCGCGGATACGGCTGGTCAGATCGACCACCACACACATTGACCGTCAACGCATCATCAAAACCGGAATTGATTCTCGAGACATCTTTCGCGGACGTGGTCGGTGTATCATCTGTACGTGTCCTCAGAATGACTAATATAGGTTTTAGTGGCTTGATCTGAAGGGGCGCAGCTGGATTCCTCAACAGGCCAAAAATTCCCATAACGATCCACGCAATGGCCTTTTGATGTGCCCAACTCATCATCGGCTCTTCGACAGGCATAAATTCTTTATTCGACATGTCTCCTCGGTCAGTGTGAATTTAATGTAATTTGAGACAAATATTCATACAGATGAATGTAGCGTCGAAGATTTTTTTTTGTCAACTATTCTGGCGAAAATCAACTAGCCCCATTTTATGGTCAAGCAATTGCACTCGACATAAGGGATCCATTGGCACCATTCCCTATCATGAGATGCGGACAGTTGGAATACCGCCTGTTTCAGTCGATTTCTTTGAGGATCCCAAAGCAAATTCAGTGGCAGAATTGGATTCTGTTGGATGGAGTCTTCGACATGATTTCTGGGACCTTGAGACGAACGTGAGAGGTTATCTCATTAGCGATCTCATTCTCTCTGTATGTGGATTACTTGTTTTTATCGTCGCCGCGAAATTCTGACCCTCAGATATGCCCCCCAGCACCTTGAAAAAGCGTCATGATTGAGTGATTTACTTTTTGTTCTTCATTTATGTACCTATTTGCCACTTCTCCGAAAAAGACCGAAACTCTTTCCCTTGTCACCATTGGACTGTATACATTACAAACGCAGATGACTGTGTTGAATGGTCAGTGGGAATGTGTGAAGCTTCATCAAACACGCTATCTTCCACAATCCAATCTTGCCAGGGAAAGCTTGATTCATCATCAGGAATGACTGGAGTGAAAGAGCGGTATCGAAGGGTGCCCACGTGTGCTTGAAACAAGGCAGGGTAAGGGCCATCATCGATAGTGAGGGCAATGGCTTTTCCATGGAACTCTGAGAGAGAAGGATGTGGAACAGTTCACGAAGATAAACCTGCGAGCCTGTCCTGAAATGAATGTGCATGGCTCTTATATCAGTTATGGATTGGACTGGCCTTCGGAATGTAACGTATAATGAACTTCCCTTTTTCGAAAGAGATGCGATGATTGGGACACATGAGCATAAGATTGTGTGGTTCATCTTGAGGAGAATCCTTGGCCTCGGAAGGAATACAGTTGCGACGTTTTAGGTCGAGCCACTATTTGAAAAAGTTTAGCTTCATTAATCATGGTTCCCAAGTGTTGTTTAACTTGCTGTTTGCTTATTTCCTGGTGCAATAATGTAGCAATTCTCGAGGAAATCTTTCATACTAAAGCCACAAACAATACAACGATTCTCTCCGAAAAACTGGTCCCTCTCGACTATTGCATCGAGAACGGGTGACATTTTACGAGGAGTTGTGGATCATCTCAAGATAGAGACGGATCAGGACGGTCCGGGACCGCCTATTTAAAACATATGAAAAACTCAGAATTCCTTTTGAGGTGTATCAAAATTTCCAGCCTATTATAGGGTCAGCAACGCATGAACTCCGCTCATTTGTAGGGATCAACAAATCATATTTGTGAATGAGGGAGTTATTGGCCTCGCAACAGTATGAGGAAAGAAAATCCGGGTCGTTGCCGAACTTCATACTAACCGAAAGTGCCCGACTAACCGCACCAAGGGGAAGGAACAGAGAATTCAACCGTGTTACAGAACGCAATTTATGGTGCTCACTGCTAGATATTGTATTGTGATAATTATCTGATCTAATTTACGGCCAGAAGTTCAGAAGTCGACAATTCCTGGGCAATTTTGATAATACCCAGTTAATTTCTGATGAACATGTCAATGTTACTCGCATGAAACAGCCGGAAGAGGTTCGAGATTTATATTTGATATAGCATCCCACTGCCCTCAATATGTCCGCATAGCATTCGAAAAGTTTCTCGAAAGCGGTGACCAAAAAGTTTGAAATTTCGGAGTGTTCGGCGTCATGCAGTTATTTGTGCCTGCTTTGGCGAATTGATCTCCTACTACTTAAAGCTCAACCCAATTGCCGACCTCCTTCTCCCCGCCTTGACACGTTCTTGTAAACTTAGGTATGTTTGAGCTGTGCAGAGGGTTCCGCCTTTAACTAATAATTTTGGTGTCGTGGATGCAGCAGTTCGCATCTTCAGAACCCTTTTCATAGCATATCATGTGTGGGATTTTCGGATACTGCAGCTTTTTGAAAGAGAAGGTGAGTTAAATCATGAAGACGTATGGGTTTTTGTTGCCTTTCTTCACGTGTTTTGCAACCGTCTTGCATGCGATGGTCAGGGTTCTACCCCTGAGCAATATTGTATATCTTTCAGGGAGCTTCTTGCTAACTAGAGTTTAATTAACAGTCACGAAAAGAGGTCCTCGAAATCCTCGTGGCTGGACTTGCTCGCCAGGAGTATCGTGGCTACGATTCTGCGGGTATCTGCGTTGATGGTGATAAACCTGGCTCCGTGGTTTATTTTAAGGAAGTTGGAAAGGTTGCTGGCCTTCGAAAACAGATAGCCGCTTCCAGTCTTGACGTTGAAAAGACTTGTATTGGTCAAGTGTCTATCGCTCACACCCGATGGGCTACCCATGGTCCCCCTTCTACCATAAATTGCCACCCAATTCGTTCTGACCCCGAATCTGATTTTGTCGTCGTTCACAATGGCATAGTCACAAACAGCGCCGAGCTGCGCTTGGTCTTGCAAAAGCGTGGTTATAAATTTGAGACGGAAACCGATACTGAAGCTGCCTCCATCCTTGCCAAGTACATCTATGATTCGAACAAGGATAAGAAGCTATCCTTCACTGACCTCATCAAGGCCATCTTGACGGAGTTGGAGGGTTCGTTCGCGTTTGTTTTCAAATCAAAATACTATCCCAACGAGGTTGTCACTGCTCGTCGCGGTTCTCCTCTTCTCATTGGTGTAAAGACGGATAAGAAATTGAAAGTCGACTTTGTTGATGTTGAGATCGCTGGTCAGGATACTGATAAGCAACTCGAGAATCGTAAGTCTTTACTTTATTGGTGGGGCTGCCATCTCATGCATATATGCGTAGTTGGGGTATCACAGCCGTTGCTCGCGGTTCCTTCAACAAACCCCAAGGTTCTTCGCACTCAATCTCGCGCATTCATGTCCGAAGATGGTCTTCCTCAACCAATTGAATTCTTTATCGCCTCCGATGCTTCAGCCATCATTGAGCATACTAAGCGTGTCCTCTATCTCGAAGATGATGACATTGCCCATATCGCCGATGGCGAACTTCACATCCATCGTTTCAGGCGAAAGGATCAGAGCCAGCAGACGGCACACCAAACCGCTGCCACGAGAATGATTGAAACGCTCGAACTTGAAATTGCAGCTATCATGAAGGGCAAATTTGATACTTTCATGCAGAAAGAAATCTATGAGCAACCAGAATCCGTTGTCAACACAATGCGTGGACGAGTCAACTTCGACGAGAACAGGATTACGCTCGGTGGCCTTCGTGCCTACCTCCCTATCATCCGCCGCTCTAGGCGTATGGTGTTTGTCGCATGTGGGACTAGCTACCATTCTTGTTTGGCTACTCGCGCCATCTTCGAGGAACTTACCGAAATCCCCATTGGTGTAGAGCTTGCCAGCGACTTCCTAGATAGGAAGACCCCAATCTTCCGAGACGACGTCGTTGTCTTTGTCAGCCAGAGTGGCGAGACAGCTGACACTATCCTTGCTTTACGCTATTGTATGGAGAGAGGTGCTTTGTGTGTTGGTATCGTCAACACTGTCGGTTCGACGTTGTCGCGCGAGACTCACTGCGGTGTTCACATCAACGCCGGTCCAGAAGTTGGCGTTGCTTCGACTAAAGTAAGGTTCCTTTTCTTCCATCCAGATATTCAATGACTTTTCTCTCTCTAGGCATATACTTCTCAATATGTCGCTCTCATCATAATCGCTCTCCAACTGTCTGAGGACCGAATCTCCTTCACCGAGCGGAGGAACCAGATCATTGACGGTCTGCATGCTTTGCCGGGTCAGATCAAGAAAGTCCTTCAACTCGACAGCCAGCTCAAACAACTTGCTGCTACTGTCGCAATGAATAAGAGTTTGCTGCTCATGGGTAGAGGATATCAGTGTGTAGATTATTTGTGTTTTTGTGGTTGTCTGCTGATCTCCATCTTCAGGTATGCCACTTGCCTTGAAGGGGCACTCAAAATCAAGGAAATTAGTTACATGCACTCTGAAGGTGCGCATATAATCTATCCATGCTTCTTCAACTTCTCACCTTTAATTTCTTTACTGTTGACAGGTATCCTCGCTGGCGAGCTCAAACATGGACCTCTGGCTCTTGTTGATGAAAATATGCCTGTCCTCATCGTCATGACTCAAGACTCCCTCTACCCCAAGGTCCAGTCTGCCTATGCTCAGATTACTGCTCGTAAAGCACAACCCATTGTGCTCTGCAACGACGGAGACGAAGCCATTCCTCCCAATTGCAAGACAATCCGTGTTCCCAGGACAATCGATTGCTTGCAAGGGTTGTTGAACATCATTCCTTTGCAGATCCTTTCTTACCACTTGGCGGTCAAGAATGGATGCGATGTTGATTTCCCTCGTAATTTGTAAGTTCCTCGTCTTTGGCTTTTCTGTTAATTGTGTTTGACGACCTTTTCTTACAGAGCGAAATCTGTCACCGTCGAGTAAACAAATTGTGATTTTTTACGGACTTTGGACTAGTTTCTCTTAGTGTTCCTTTATCTCGACCTCTTCCCTCTTTCTCGTCAAGGACAATCAAGAAAAAAATTGTTGTATTCTTAAAATGGTCACTGTAGCAATTCTTTTAAAATTCTGCTTGCGCACTTTGCGAGGCAGGCAACTCGTTTTTAGCCATAAGCTCGAATAAATTCGCTTTCCCGTTGCCCTAAGCCTTTTCATAGATATGATGTGATTCGTCATTCAACACGTCTGGATAAAAGGTTTCCACAAGAAATACATAATGTAGAAGTGGTAAGAAAGAATTGGACTTGGACTTGGATATCGGCATTTTAAACAATCAGATCGGGATTCCAGTCCTACGGGGGTGGAGCAACAAAGGGCTCGTCGTACCCTGGAGGGGGGAGCGTGCCCTCTTCCCTACGACCCTCGGTAGCTGCATGGATGTCTACCTTGAGTCGGGTATTCTCCTGCTTGAGGGCCTCGAGCTTCTGCTCCAAGTCCACGATCTTGGTCTCGCTCGTCGACCTATAATCCGCATACGCCCGCTTGCCATCCTGAAGCTGCGACCGCAACTTCCCATTCTCCTTCGTAACACTGTCCACCTGCTGCAACTGCGAGGGAGAAGGAGACACCGAAGACTGCAGCTGTGTCACCACCGACTCCAACTCTCGCACCTGCATCCTCAGCCTCCTGTTTTCTCTTTCAATTTCGTTGTGCTGTGCGTGTCTTGTCGAGAGGAGAATCTGCTCCATTGATCGTTCCATATCTCTCTTCTGGCGTTTCAACCCTTCGTTCTCTTTGGTCAAGTCCCTATTGAACACCTGCAACTCCCGATAGCTCATCCCAGCAGACCCACCGCGGCTTGACTCCGATTCGTCCGACAGCTCCTTTGTCATAACCGATAACCTTCCTTTCAGATCGTCGATCTCTTCCTTCTTTGAATCAATGACCTGACGATATTTAGCAATCTCAGTGATCGACTTGGCCAACGTCCCTTCCGACTCGCGCAGCTTCTCTCTCAGCTCCCTTTCTTCGCTGGAAAGGACGGAGATTCTCCTGTGGTGATCTGAGCACTGAGTTTCCTTCTCTTCAAGCTCTCCCATCAGACGCGTGATCTCCTGCGCGAACTGCTCCTGAGACCCCTCCGATTCCGACTCGTTCGCAGAGAGGACTTCGGACATCATCCTCTCCGTGTCTTTGACCTGTGTTTTGAGAATCTCGTTCTCTAATCTCAAAGCTTCGTTTGTCCCCCGAAGGATGTTCTGCGCTTCCAATTGGCTGAGAAGGCTCTCGACTTGTTTGGAAAGCGTTGAAATTTCGTCTTTCAATCTATTCAACGTTTCTTGGTGAACTTTATCGGGCGGTGGTGGTGGTGGAGGGGATTGAGTTCGGGACTCTGGTATTTTAGACAAGGGCTGCGTCTCAGATAGGTGCCCCATAGGATCCTCGAAAGGGGAAGATAAGGAGTTGGATAGAGAAATGGAGGACCTGGAAGAACCAAAGGATGGTGATCGCTCAACAGATCGCTGGCCGGGGGCCGAGGGCGAAAGTTGTGGTGAAGTCGTTGCAGAATAATTGGGATTGATAGGAGGTGAATGTAGATCCTTTGATAGCAACTCACGCTTCTTTGGAGGCACAGGTGGCGGTTGTCTTTTGGTCAATGTGGGAGATGTAAATGATGGGGTGCGTGATGGGGCTGGTGTCATAAGTTTCGGTGGTACTGGTCTTGTTCGTTGGAGTGGCTCTGAGAGAGGAATCGGGGGTGGTTCTTGAAATTGGTCGAATAGATCAGGAGGAAGATCCGAGGGTACGGCATGCAGTTGGGAGGACTTCAGTGCCTTGATTAGATACAGACCGCAGGCGAACTCTGCAAAATTCAGGGAAGTTTGCGACGTTCTAGCCACAAGATTTCTGTCATAAAGGGGGTTTGTCAAAAGGGTCTGAGACGACGTCAACAAAATGGACGAACATGATATCTTGAATAGCTCCATATGATAGATTTGAACTCATATAAACATCCAAAACTCTATCACCTGCATTTGCGAAATGACTTTTTTTTGGAAAAAAGGGGGTGCAATTATTCTGGTGACATACCAGTGACAAAACCGTTGGCCAACGGACCAGCACTGATAAAGGCTTGCGTGAACTCTCGAAGTTGTTCTTCGTTGACCGCCGGAAATACCGTAATCTGTGGCACGTCGTCCTCTCGAGACCGTTTATATTCGACATCCGCAATCCCATCTAGTGTTGGAAGTGGACCGACTACCATTCGTTGAGCATTAATGCTTTTGAACCTGCAAAAGAGAATTACTTTACCTTTTGCTAATAATCCACTGCGCAAACTCTCTCCAGATTGAACCCACCCAATTAACCTGACTGCCATCGATATCTCCTGCTTCGACAGCTCCCCATTGCCATTTGTGTCCGAAAGATTCCATATGTCGCGAAGGATAGTGGGAGGGAGTGCACTTCGGGTAAAGATCTCCCTTGCCTGTTCTCCTCGGAGAACCCCTGTGTCAGTATCAAGCCTCAACGAAGCCAGAATCTCAGTAGCTATGCCAATCTCTTCCTCTGTGGGATAAAATGCCTGAGTCATTGAATGAACGACAGGTGTTGTGAATGGCAGGGAAGGGATAAAAGTCAAGATGGAGATATATTTATCGATTCAGGCGCAAAGGTATCGAGTAGGCAGTGATATCACTGCTATTTGCAACTTTTGTGGCAGTTTGTCAAAATTGGAACCCGCAGTCAATGTTCAAGTTGGGCAATGCACAGCGTTTCGGCGTGCCGATCGAGTTCGTTTTTCGTTGTAGGCGATGCTGCGGTGCTGGTAACAATGTTGATATCATTCAAAAATTAAGGATCTCGTCCAATCTGCAGCGTACCTTACTTCTAAGTTGACTTGTTGCAAACGATTTGTGCCATACAAGCGCGCGTCTAGACAACCTTTATATGGCAGCTGGATACAAGATAAGTCACAGGCTGATAAGATTTGCTGAAGGTGAATCAAAAGGGCTAATCGGATACTAGCCTGCAAGACCTACAAACCTTTCAAGCGGACTATAAATCACCAAGTTCAACCTTGTAATGTGAGTTTTAACCCTCAGTACTATGTAATTTATGAATAAAATACGGGGGTGCCAGGTATAGGATGCCTTATGGAATTGGCCCATGAAAACTCTTGGTCAGAAATAACTGAGCCTTGAGAGTGTTAGTCGCTGGTGGATGTTGTTCCCTGCACTGTTGGTCGCAACGGTGTTCATGACTCATGGTAATTTTTTTTCGATGCCAGTAGGTTCGCATTTTTGCCTCTCCCTCACATCCATGTCTTGTCACCGTCGCCACCGATCTGACTCTGGATATAAGCCTGCATTGCTAATGCGCTTGATAGCAGCATCCATGTCATCCTTTTCGTTTCTGAATCTGACCCCGACCTGCTCCTTATCCTCCCCCTTGGTGTATTTCTTTTAACCAGTTGGTCAACATCCGATGCTCTCTGCTTTCGATGGCTGCTCCCCATTGTTTGTCGATAAACTTCTGGCCGGACTCCCATTCCCACTCCCAATGGCTTATTCTGCTGTTCCTTCACATCCTGGTTGATGAATACTCCCATTTGTTGATGAAAGATACCTTCCAATTTAAACGACGATACAACGAGCAACCATTCACTAGTCACTCCTCACCCACTCAGAAGCTAGCCGCATATCCAACTCGGTAAGCTCCCACTTTGCTTTTTTCACTCTGTCAGAGGCAGTGGCTTTCGGATGGTAGCAATACTTTGATCATTGAATTTGGCATGTTTGGGAAGGAGGTTCCATTTCCGTGGCAGCAAAAGGTGTTTTCACCGATTGAGGCTCGTTTTGTGTGTATTGACATGTAATCGAAATAAATGCATAACTATTTTCATGTAGAACTGGTGACCTCGGAAGTTCCTGAGAGTGGTAGATTGGAGCCGCAACCACTGTGCATACAATGAGCATGAAATTCCATTCTGTGGATTCAAGCAACGAGTTTGGACTTTAATAATAATAACGCATCCATCATAACGCATCCATCTGAGTCCTCATCAAGCGCGTCCTTTAGGAATTTGATTATAATCCTCTTCTACGGAAAGCTTGGTCCCTTTGCCATCAGGTTATGATCTGAATTGGTCACGTACAGAACCAGCCACAACTAGAAATCTGTATTCCGGGCGCCTCGCAGGAGGGCTTTGTGCTTTGCGATATCGGCCAGCCATGGAAAGGAAAGTGGATTTTAGGTGAAAAAGCTAAAAGCGTAATATTCGAATGATGATAATAGTTTCTTTGTAATAATATTTTTATATGATGATAGGCATCTTTGGAAATAGGCATCTCCAAAGATGCCTATGCGATTAATAAAATAAAATAAGCATGGTCGTATTTTGTTTCACTGCCGTTTTAAGAGAAAAAAAAGTCGACTGTGTTGGGAGGGCAAATGACAATAACGAAATGATTATAGCACGATTGACCGATTCTGGCTCGTAACAGCATCGGCGTTGTCAAAAAAAAGGGTGGATTGAACATATTCATAGCCACTCCCAATACCCAAATTTTTTAAAAAGCGTCCAACATCCTATTAGCACCTTCTGTGGCGTCCAATGAGTCGTCCAGCAACTGAAAATCGAACTGCGGTACGACAATTTCCAACCCAAAAGGCATGGCGTAGTACTCATCCACACCAGTCGCCGGTGGTTCAAAAAACGACATGGGAACCGGCTCGACGTGGCTCGATGAGAAATCGAAATCAAAGTAAGTTGAATTTTCGGTCCAGTCGGGGACGGTAGCAGCAGTGGATTCGGGGACCGTGGACATGGAAGCTGCGGAAGGCTCTGCGTGGAAGGAAGAATAGTCGAAGGATGACGATTGTGGAAAATACGCAGCAGGGCCGGAGACGAATGGAGTCGGTGTCTGAAAGAAGGATGCGTTGATGGTCGTCTGTATAGCCTCTTCTTCATGCGATGTATTTGAGAACGAAGAGGCGTTGGTGTCACCGCCGCCACCACCACCACCCTGCATTGCAAAAAAGGCAAACACCGAGGTGGGAGAGCACGACTGGCTGTCTAATAAAGTTTTGGCTTGTTCATATGCTAAAGAGCGAGGGCTCAGGTCGACTGCGAAAACAGGTTGACGAAGGTCCTGAAGAAAAAAATAAATATTAGAATCTCAGTCAAGGCATATAAAGGACGCACAGGGAATTTATCATCTTTACAAGAGACCTCTTCAAAACCACTTGAGGATGGGCATAACGCAAGAGGTGGGATAGCATCCATGGGAATAAAGCCATGATTCGAAAGAAAGCCGTTGTGAGAGTAATACTGGGCATTTTCCTGTTCGAGTTGCCTGCCGCCTTTGTCTACGCGATAATCGGACGACCCCCAGGAGTGAACGACTTCAACTTCGGCTGAAGGAGCCGTAGAATACTGGAAGGCGACATTAGACACAGGTGCCGGGGTTGGCTGAGAGATTGCAGGAGCAAGAACCGACGGGTAGGGATTCTCAAATTCGTGCTGGAATAAAAAACGTTCGGTCTCTATCTTGGGTGGCACCGCCAACTTCTCTTTCGTTCTCGATTCAGCCTTCAACATCTCTTTTTCCTTCTCCTTGCTTTTCGCGCATTCCTTCACCTTGCTCTTCGTCCTCTTCCCCTTGCCGTTCGGATTCGCGGGGCAATACATATAATCAGGGTACATTCTTCGATGCCATTCCTTCTCCTTCTTCGCCTGTTCTGCGTAGGGTTCCCTCTCCTCGAGATTCATTTTGTTCCACACTTTTGCGGCCTGCTTGCTCAGCTCGTTCTGTTGGTTGTCTGACGGGGCAGTAGAGGCGGAAAGAGGACACTTGGTCTTCATCAGATTAAACACGTGGTGATCGTCCTCAGTAATGGCAGCATCGGTGGGTGATTTTACTTTCAGGGAGTTGATATAATAAGAGCGAAAGATGATGAAGGCGTTTCGAGGACGGGGAACGCGTTCCTCCGTACGTCGTCCACCGCGTTTCTTCTTCGGGACGTTAGGTGAAAATTCAGAGGGGGAAGCAGAGTCCGGAGTGCTCGTGTACGCACAGTCAGAAGCGGCATCGCGGTCGGAGACATCGATGGACTTGATATTCTGGGAAGAGGTTTCGTCGGAGTAGGTTCCACACTGCGAAAAATCTGAGGGAGCATTGTAATAAAGCTCATTAGAGTTGTACCATCCGTTGACTGAAATAGATATAGTGAGTATACTGCAGATCTTGACGGGTGCTTACCTTCGTAGGCTTGCGTGGCAGATTGGTGAGCAGGACGCATGTTGCGTACGACTGGCATGGATTAATAGTATCGATGGAAGGGCTTGACCCAATATTCGGAACGCCCATGGATGGTTCCGCTTATGAAGCTACGCATCCAACACCTGGAAGTAGCGCCAGATAATCCACCCCTCGCTAATATCACCTTGAGGCACGCACAAGGCGTGTCCACATTTTGTGAAGTCACATCAGCACCAAGGTCCGGGTATTCTGACGACTAACAATCGGATGATTGCCCCGACTTCCGTGATAACGAAAAGAGACCGTATCTATACCGGTATGTTAAAGGAGCACGTGTGGCCACTTGCCTTATTTATAATTTCATTTATCCCGCCCACCATTCAGTGGTCTTTGTTCAACCTTGGATGGAAGAACAGTCATCTCATCATGATGTCCTCACTCCTAGCCAAGAACGGAGAGAGAGTATAGACAAGGATGCCCAAGGAATGGTCATCGATTCTTTGCGTGCTCAGATCAACGATCTCGTCTCCCAGGTCACAGGTCTCAACAGTAAACTCGTCAATTCCTACGACCGTGTTTCCGACCTCGAGGATGATCTCCATCTAACCTCCTCCAACCTCCACGCATCATCTCTCCAGATATCTAACCTCGAAATAGAAAGGTCCCAACATCTCGCTGCGTTGAACACAGGTCTCCTCGTCGAAAGGTCCCATGTCACAACGGAGCTTACTCGGTTAATGGAAAAGGCTACAGAAGAGGCTGCACAGCGCGGTCAGGCAGAATCAGCTAGGGCAGCGATAGAGAAGGAACTTGACGACCTCAGTGCAGCTTTGTTTGGACAGGCGAACACTATGGTTGCAGAAGCGCGCTTTGCTCGGCACAATAGTGAAAGGAAGCTCGAGGAAGCCGAACGGGCGCTGAAGAGTGCAGAAGAGGCCGTCCAATTAATGCAGACCCAAATGCAGATTCTACAGACGGAGAAAGAGGATGCAGAGATGGGCACTCAAACGATGGAAAGAAAGGGGAAGTGGATAGACAAACGGGATAATGATACCACCATCGAGCGCAAGTGGCTGAATGTACATTTGCCTTATCACGAATATCTCAGTTTCCTGGCCCACCTTCGCCACTTACACCTCTCGTCACCAAACCCTCCTGCTATGTCAACGCTTCTGCCATTACCTTTTCTTGCACGGTTATTGACTGAGGATTCGTAAGTTGTTTTAAACCATTATATACGAAAAAAAAAGTCTGATTATTTAGTGAGCCTACGGTTCGATTAGACCTTGCCCCATCCCTAAACTGGCTCTCGCGCCGTTCAGTCCTGACAGCAATACATTCCGGCCAATTAAGCGTAGAACCCATCTCAGCGGCCTCTTTGTTCGCCGAAAGTTCCCTGTATGTCCCCGCAACTGTGGCAGGTTTAAACGGCACAAATGAAGATATCACTTGTGCACTCTGCGGCTGCTCCATATTCTCTACTCTGGAACCCAATTTATCAGCACAACCACAGCTTAACCCACTGTCCATTCCTTCTCTTCAAACCAACGCCTGGTCTCCAGGCGCATTCTTTCGAAAGTCATCTCTTCCGCTAGGATTGATTGGTACCGCTCAGCCTGGAACGGCTGTCACTTCAAAGCGTGGCTCCTTGTCAACCTTTATCAACTCTCAGACGCAAATTTACATTTTTCACCTCCCTTCTTCACCCTCTTCTGTTCTGTCCTCGCTTGCCACCATCCCACAACTCCCGAAATCGACGCAGTCTACCACCACCACTTCATCGTCACCCATGAACAACGGTGGTACAGGAACCACGACGACGACTGCCACTCAGCCCACAACGGTATACCCCCTCTGCATGTCGGGTTGGTGTCTTACACGACTTCGGACAACCTGCACGTTATGGTCCTTTATCCGCACCGGCATCGTGGAAAAAATATGGGAAGAGGAAGTGTTGCCGCCCCCAGCACCTCCTAGACGTCATGCGACTGCCCCGAGCTCATTATCCACGCTGATGGAGAGAACAAAATCTGTGGATCATAGGGTTAATGGTGTAGATGGGAAACCTCCTGTTCCGCCGAGACGAAGAGGCTTGTGGGGTATCGCGAGTGCGCTGGGTGAGAGGGCGGTCAGTTGGGGTGGTGAAGGCGGGGACAAGAGGGCGAATCCAGCTCATCTTTCTTCCCCGCTTCCACCAGCTCCTGAGAAGCCGGCATCTGCGACACCAAGCGCCTCGCCAAAGCCTACGCTTCCACCTCCACCTCCACTCCCAAAACGAAGCGAAAATCGAACGCAACGCAACGCAGAAACCGTCGCCACCTCTCCATCTAATGGCACCGCGTCTGGCACCCGTCCTAATACAGCGCCGCCAGGCCTACCCTACCGCTCACCTGTCAAGGCTACACATCTCAAACATTCTTCGCAGGGGTATGTTTCTGCTGTTGCTGCCTCCGCCGCCGCCGCAGAAGCACTACCACTACAAAGGTCACAAACGCCCTCGAACGTGCCGTTGCCCGATTCGCGTCCTGGTACGCCAGGAGGCAATGGTGGGATGCTTTCTCGGACCGCTTCGCCTGCACCCTTGTCTGGAGCACCACCTCCGCCAATACCAAGGAGGGCGGCTGCAAGGACGAGAGGTTTGGTCAATGAACATGCAGTAGGGGAAAAACAGCCTTTAGTGGTTGGTAAAGCTGAGAATGCAGAAGGTGAACAGGGTGGTAGTGAAGTAAAGAAGGAAGTGCAAGAGACCAAGACGGACGAGGCAGAGAAGAGTATTGCTATTCCACCCGAGGATCTTTCGGCTTCAAAGCCAGAACACGAAAAGGACGAGAGTACTGGGGACACTGAGACAGATGAAGATTCTATCAACGACGACAAATCTGTACCGACGGAGACTTTTACAGCGCCGAAAACTCAAGATCCTGAAGATTCGGCAGACGAGGGGGACGAAAAAAAGAAGAAGAAGAAGAAATATCAGATGATGGCTCCATCCTCCTCCTTTCGATCTCGACGAACGGTGAACATGCTGAGAGTCATGTGGTGAAAAACGGTTTGGATGTCGCCGATAAGCTTGCGCCCACTGAGTCAGGCGGCCGAGTCAATGGAATTTTCAAGGAGTCGTCCAGAAAAGACCCGGACGCGCTAAGGGACAAGACGCTGGTGGGCGATGAAAAGGAAAAGAAGCAACGCGGACACTCGGAAGAGAAAGACTTGGCCAACTACGTGGGCGATGCTACGTGGGAGGAGCGGACATGGAAAGAGCTCGTGAGGCTTCGGCAGGATATGTTCTGGGCGAGAGTAGGAGGGTTTGTGGTGTGAATGTTTCCGTTTCAACACATGCGCCCCCACAAGCTTTAGGGAAAACAATCGTAGAGTAGAGATTACATATGACCCTTTTTTCTGCGCAAATCCTTTTATATAATCATAGGCGCTTTAGGTCATTAATCTGGTGTGTTATGGCATACAGGTGCCCTCGAAATAGACGAATATATATGGCACAATAAAATTTGTTCTTTACATCATATGTTTACAATTTTTGGTACAAAAAAAAATATTCAATCAATCCACTCAGTGTGTCTTCTCACAAGCTCATGTACAATATCTTCTTCAATCTCCTTCACTGGGAACCCAGGAACGCTCTGTTTATCTTTTATGTCAATCCTGAGCCACTGCGCCTCGAAGTGATTTTCCTCCGTGTTTGTATCTTGTTTTTCTCTACTGTCGTCCACGAGGGCATTGGCGGCCTCGACCTGAGATGACAAAGTATCATTCCTGCGAGTAAGCTTCTTCGAAACGAATACCACTTCGAACTTGTGGCTGTGCAATTGATTTCCTATCACGACTTGGTGGCCGTATCTCTCCAGAGCCTGACGGGCTTTCGGAAGGAGTAGGGAGCCGTCTGTCTCGAGCTACGGTTTCGAATGTCAGTGATCAGGAGTGGGAGAGAGGGAGAGAGAGAGAAGAAAGTACCTTGAAGGACGCAATATAACACCCTGCTGCCCATTCGTCCACCATTGGTTTGAGGACCTTGGGTACTTGGTCCATCTCGATTTGAAGGCTACCTTTTCCCGACTGGATTTTATGCTCCGACTAATTAAAAAATTTTTTTTTCCAAATTAAAACACGTCACTTGTGAATTATAATTTTAAAAAGAAAAAGAGAAAAAAAAAAAGACGAACGCACCAACTTTCGTCTTGGCAAGAAGAAATCGCTCACGGCCGCGGCGAGATAAAACATGGACCTTCGTTTCAGGATGGCGAGCTCTTGGCTGACGGCTCTCAGTAGCCAAAGATAATCGTTTATGGTTACGAATGTGACTGTGTGCAGAAGGCCGAGCGCGTGCACGCGTTTGTAGGCCGTGAGGACTCTGAGGAGGTCCTGTCGTTTGTTGGGGGTCACAGAGATGCGAGGGGTGCTGTTTTGGTCCTTGATAGCATCTCTATCGTGTTTAAAGTCACATTGAGGGTTACAGGCATCATTGTTAGCGTCGTCGTCGGTAAAAGAAGCCGTTGGTTCTATTTCAAGAAAGTCTAGGAATGGATTCGTCGAATGAGAATAGTGCCGGCTGAAAGGTTGAAGGCTGAACTGTCGGTGCATAAAGATGACGGCATAGCCTGCTTCAAGAAAGTATTCAGCGGATGTGGCACCGCGTGTACCTAAAAAGACATGACGGAAGTGTTAATAAGAGTACAGTCTACGCAAAGTAGAGCTTATACGAACCAGCACCAATGTTATCGAGGTAACGAACGCTGTAGATCACAGATAAACAGTTTCCTCGTTTTTACTCGAGGCAGTTTCCTCACAGATTGAGTTCCAAGGGGACAGTCGTCCCTCCGCTCTAATTTTACAAAGGCCAGCTGGACTGTCAGTACACGTCAAACGGTTGTCGAGAACCCAGAACCCGTACCGTGATAAGTACTACCCTTCTTCCCTCTTTAGTTTGCCTCTGAACGAAGGATCGCACGTTCTGAACATCCTGTTCGAGGGTCGGAGGTGGTGGTTGTGTCGCGAAGTATGTCTCTGCCGAAAACATTGTCGGTTCGGTGTACATCCTCAATGTAAGTGATAGATTCCAAATTTCCAATGAATATTGTACTGTATCACGTGACTTAGGCAAACAAGAAACATTTGGAGGAAGGAGCAAATCGAAAACAAAAATTTTGTTTGTTATTCCATTTAGTATGTATCCATAAAAAAAATTAGGCAAGTAGGCATAAGAACAAGTAAGTTATTAGCAAAAGTCTATGATCCATATTGCACCTGTTTAAAATTGTTTCATCATGTGCCTCATCATCTGGAGCAGCCATGTTACAAAAACCATGCAACAGGATCATGTAAATTAAGATAGTACAACACCACAAAAGTTACAAATGAATGAATCTACGACATCAAATTATACATCAGCCTGAGCCAGCTTGTGTCAGCTTGTGCTTTATCCATGCCTTACGAACTGGGTCAGATTTAAGTGCAAGATAGGTCTTCGCGCTATTGTGTTCCTTGTTGAACAAATCCGCAAGAATCGCTTGGTGTTCGGGCGGAAGATCAGAGTCCACCTCTTGCATCTGGTATATGGCATCCAACATCGGATCCTCCGTCTTCTGACGATTCCCCTTCTGCTGCTCCAGATGTTCACATTCCAGGCGTTCGAGCTCCAGGCGTTCACATTCCAGGCGTTCGAGCTTCAGGCGTTCACATTCCAGACGTTCGAGCTCCAAGCATTCGTGTTCCAAGTCTTTGCGTTCCAAGCGTTCGCGTTCTAGGCGTTCATGTTCCAGCCAGCTTTCACGTCCTAAGCGTTCATGTTCCAGCCAGCCTTCACGTTCCAGGTGTTCGTGTTCCAGGCGTTCACATTCCAGGCGTTCATGCTCAAGGCGTTCACGTTTCAGACATTCCAGACGTTTGAGCTCCAAGGGTTCGCGTTCCAGGTGTTCACATTCCAGACATTCCAGACGTTTGCGCTCCAAGCGTTCATTTTTCAGACGTTTCCGCTCCTCCTGAGCCTCCGCATTTGTTTTGGTCAGCTGGAGGTCCATACGTAGTAGATCTTTTATATCGGAGAGTTCACATCCAACTTGCTTGGCACGGCTCGAAGATGATGAAATGGGAGAGCGTGAAATTGGCAAGATTCCAGCGGATGCCTCATCCGAGTCATAGAGGCCCGATGCCACCTCCATAGCTGCAATAGTAATGCTACTGACCATAACCGCAATACTACGGCGTCGGCGTGATCTGGCAGCATCTTCGTCATATTCTGCAGAAGAGGTTGTCGAAGAAGACGAAGCACTGCTGATGGTTGGATTATAGGGATCTGGGTCATCGGGACCCGAAGCGTTGGAATGGTCGATGTCCATGGTTTATATCACCCGAGACAGGAAATGCCGGCTTTGTAATCAAAATCAACTTGTTAGGCCTAAGTTATGTTCTTCAATCGTGTTCGAAAGCAGAGCTTCTTTCATGTGTATAATCGACTACGACCGCGTTGCCTACAAACCAGCGGAAGTGAGCATGACAGACGATTTCGGATACTTTTCTTAGGTCGAGACGAATTTTCATGTCTTGTATTGAAGGAACTGCATAATG
>QDKV01005298.1_pt1 | contig 48239 bp, 56 predicted proteins | sample 1861101 | NCBI WGS metagenome assembly QDKV01 (sample SAMN04275158, study PRJNA302643) | Fungus metagenome, whole genome shotgun sequencing project. | isolation source: fruitbody | host: Mallocybe terrigena | place: Sweden | collected 2013
TCCTCATTGTTGTATATAATAATTTTTCTCTAAGTAAATATGTATATAATAATGTATATAATATATATATTAGTAGTTTTCCCGTGGGTTTATGAAAACCCCAGGGTTGCCCGTGACATTCCCTACTTATAAGTGCTTTGAAATGACTTGAGGACCTTATGATAAGGCTTTGTACATTCTTCCTTTCTAAAATTAAGTGATTCTGAAGGCAATATTAAAGGTAAAAAAGGTACTAAAGTCAAATAAGCTGTTTGAAAGTGAAAAAAAGCTCACCTTTGCATCTTTTTATGCCTTTTTATAAAGGTAGAAAAAGGCAGAAACCCAGTGCCTTTTTTGTGCCTTTTGCCCCAAAAAAAAGACAAAAAAGGCGACATAAGTGAAAAAAAGAATAATGCAGTTTTACTGATGCAGGCAATGGCGTCGCCGAGGCGGTAGTCGGATAAGGGACCTGATCTGAACTAGTGATGAACACGGGTAACCCGCGGGTTTTTTGTATCTCCGATTTATCTAATGAATAGCCACGATTTTTCTGAATTTTTTGAGCCTCTGAGCATGCAAATCCGTTAAGAAATGGCCAAGTTATGCCTCCAACAAATTTGGGGCCCATACCAAATCAGTCATGCGGGTTTTTTGGTCACTTTTCGTCACATTTAGAGCCTGTTCAGCTGCGGCGCTATTTTCAAATTGACATGTTTGTCCCTGCTGGTTTTCTGTTGCCGTTGTCAACATACCGTCGGTCTTTGAATTGAATCCTGCTGCATTGCATCGTTCCCATGCTTTTCCAGCATGGATAGACACTCTCTAAACGAATGCTTTCGCAATATTATCACACTCGCTTCTTTGGCTTATACTTTCACGACCATCCACACCCTCCAGTACTCCATGCGCGACCTCGATAATGACACCAACGCTCCAAACCCACCTGACAATGACTCAATAGCTTCATCTTCCATCCGCAACGCTCCTGCTGCCACAGGAAGTTCCGAGAAGACAAGCGGACGTTGGACAGATGACGAAATCAAACTCCTTCTCCACTATGTTGGAACCAAATGTACTCTTACCACTGCAAGAGGGCTCAATCTAAAGAAATCACAATTCAATGGGGCTCACGAAATGGTGAAGACAAAGGACGCAGGTCAATGCCACTACAAATGGGGACATGTACGTGTTTTTGTTATTGATAATGTTTGATCACTTATCGAGTCGATGATAATAGCTATGTAGTATCTATAGGGCAGCTTCACTCTGGGACAAGAAGTCTGGAAGCGGCTGGCATGACGATTACGGTGCCAACGTACAAACTCCAGGTGAAAAACAAGTATTCGAAGAATGGTTGAAGACGCCTGAGGTAAGTGATTGCGATAAGCCCCATCCAAATGTTTCATTGACAATATACAAAGCATGCTCCTCTCCGACCCTTCACCTCAAAACCATGGCCATTTTTTCGACAAATGCAAGACTTTATGCCTGGTACCCAGCCTCGAGGAACACACGCTTTCGATCCCGGTTCGTCCAGTGGTCAATCAACGGCACAAATGCTCAACGCCATCGATGCAGAGGCAGATGGAATGGAGGATCAAGTCGAACCTCCACTTAATTCATCTGTCGCTAGTCTGCCGGCGGCCTTTACCCCTACACTACCTTCTGTTACACCCAATTTTGCATCTGGAGGGATATCGTCTGCCGTTTCATCCATCCCTTCACTGGATCCAAATACTTCTTCCTCTGCCACAGAGCCTTTCCCATCTTCCTCTCTCATCCCAACAGCCTATTCTCAGCAACGTGACATCACTATGGGCTCGACACGTTCTCTCACCACCGATAGTATTCGCAGCAGCCAAGGTCAAAAACGCAAGTACGATGCAAGATCGCTGACCGGCATACAACCTTCCAGTTCCAAGCGCGCATCAAAGAATAAAACCGATGCCCTAAACCCCGTCGTTCTATCCAGCTCACTCAATTTGACCCTCAACCGTCTCGCCGATGTTATGGAAAAGTCTCTCGATACTACTTCTGCCATCACCACCACCTCGTCTGCTCCTCCTGTTGCTCCATCTTCCTTCGTTGCCGTGCCGCAAACCATTGAGCTCTCATCGACACTCCCGCAATCCCTGCCCATGTCCAATCCATCTTCAGTATTGTCTTCCGGAGAAATCCTTGATCAAGCAATCCGAATCATCACAGTCGATGAAGGCTTCTTGACTGAAGATGAATTACTTGCAGCCTCAATGTTCTTCACTCGAGAAGATGCTGTCCGTGCCGCGCGGACCTTCATTGCTCTTGGCAATAATCGCACGGTGCAACGTCGCTTCCTCCTTCAACAACTCAACATGGCAGCTCTTCTTCCAGGAAAAGAGGGTGATGATCATTCAATGTCATACTAGTCTGGTGTCTCAATGATTATAATGTTTTTTTTCCTATGCTCTTATCATTTTCGTTCTCATTGACTCAGGCTTACATGGTTCTCAAGCATCTTGTAATCTTTTTGCATATTGTTGTATGTATTTGCTAGGAAAATATTTATACATGGTGTTGACCTATCAACTGCTTGAACTACTTTAATCATCATCACTACCACTTATTTCTGCCTCTGCCTCACTATCAATCACCTCTGCAATGTAATCCAAGTAGCTTCTCCACATCTCATTAGCAATATTCATTCTGCGTGACTTAACCTCTGAATTTCCTTCTGTGATGAAACCACTGTCATAGTCATCATCAGCAACAGAAGGAAAGGTTGTATAAGCTGCTTGATATGGACCTGTGGGTAATGCACCTTCATCTTGATCATTTTCTTGAATGAAGTTCTGAAGAGCACAGAGAGCAGCTGGAATACGAGGCTGAAAGTTAAGGGGGTAACGGGGAGGACGAAGGAGAATCCCGAAGTGTTGCTTGAGAACACCAAAGATACGTTCAATAACATTGCGTGCCTGAGCATGGCGAAGATTGAATAGTTCCTTTGCATTCGTCGGACTGTTCAACTGATTAAATAATAGTAAAAACCTTGGATAAAAAATATACGATACCGAACACCTGCAGCACCCCACTCCTGAAGATGATACTGAACACCCCGGAAAGGAACAAGAAGTTCCTTGCAATGAGGATACCCTGCATCTGCAAGATAATAAAATCCTGCAGGCACTGAAAAACCTTTGGCCAGTGCATCAGTCCAGACCCGCTCATCTGTTGCAGAACCCTCCCAACCCGTAAGGATGTAGGTGAAAAGCATGTCGAAATTGCATACAAAAAGACAATTCTGTGAAAGAAAGCCTTTTCGATTTCGATAAAGACTCTGGAGAGCAGTAGGTGGGGAAATGTGTATATGACTGCCATCAACTCCAAGGCATCCCTGGAGGAATGGCCATAGTTTACCATTATTGTGGATTTTTGAAGAGACAGGATCATTGGCGGTTGAACATTGGACATATTGGCCATAAAAAGGCTGAGATGAAAAGATGATGGTCATCTTTCTGAAGTATCTATTATATGATTGTGAGATTATCACCACTAATGGTTGTAATGCATTACTTAGAGATTGTCCCATTTGCTCGCTGAAACCGCTCTCCAACATGATGTATAGATAGGCCTGTAACTGATGTGTAGAGAAAGATAGCAAGCTGTTCCTCAAGTGTCACATATCTCGTATCTCCATGGCCCATTGATCGCAGCTCTTGAATCAAAGCAAGGAATACTTTCTTGTGGACTCCAAGTTCAGTGCGAATGCATTCAGGATGGCCATGCAACAATTCTTGAAGCCAAGCATAGCCAGACAGGATCGATGTGTGATATGGCTCCTTCATGCGATAGCGAAAAATTAGCTGCATGAGTGTTGGTAAGAGAAGTGATAGCTGTAATGTGATTGCAGTGAAGATAGCATGATGTAGATGTGTCCTTGCAAGTGGATCCATTGTGGATGAACCAGGATGATTGGTGATCTATTATCTACAGTGCAGATGACAATCATGCACGCACGCTGATGCAAATTCAAAGTCCGACGGAAACGGCAACAGGAAACCAACAGGGACAAACATGTCAATTTGAAAATAGCGCTGCAGCTGAACAGGCTCTTACATGTGCTGTGACATCAATTTTGAAGGTATGGGCCCCAAATTTGTTGGAGGCATAACTTGGCCATTTCTTAACAGATTTGCATGCTCAGAGGCTCAAAAAATTCGAAAAATCGTGGCTATTCATTAGATAAGTCGGAGATACAAAAAACCCATGGGTTACCCGTGTTCATCACTAATCTGAACCCAAAAAGGCGATAGTAGGAAGCGGCATGCTAAAGGAACATCCGAGCCTGAGCATGGGAGGATGGAGTTGATTTCTAGTGGCAAGATTTTTCTTTCCATTAATTTCTTCTACTGCATGAGCTTTGACATCTGGTGCAACAAAAATACATTTACTCAGGTGTGGCAACCAATTCCTTGCAACAGAACACAAGAGACGAATACAACATATTCATGGCCTGAAATTGTTAAGAAAATGCTAAATATTTTAATACATTTTCGTTCCATTTTCACTCCAGAAAGACAAAAACACTTTTCAATTCATTTTCTAAGCATTTTCTGGTGGGTTAAAAATGGCCCGCAGTGTGAGTCAGTGAGTCACATAATGGACACGGTTAACGCGCTTCATCAGTAAAAAGTGGGAAAGTCGTTGAGCAAACTTATGGTTGTTTACATAATTCAACTTTCTTTCGTTTTTCATCGCTCGACTACACGTTCTGTTCAAGAGGGGATTTAACATGCGTTTAGCTAATCTTATACCATCCGTATCTACCGAGCTAGTCACTTATCTCAACACCATAGGCATCCGAACGGAAATTGACTTATTATTCTCTGCCACTCCTTGGGAAATCCTCGGGCGATTACCAGCAGGGAGCACATCTCTGGAGGAGCTCAACACTTTTATCAACCTTGTGACGGAGCTTTGCGCAGCACAGGGCACGTCTGCTTTGGAATTGCTTAATCTCGAGACTGAGGCACGGGCAAAAGACAAGGAACTTTGCAGCGGTGATGAGCAAGTTGATCGCTTACTTCGCGGTTTGGGAGGACGAAAACTTATTCACATATCTGGCGAAAGGGGCTCTGGAAAATCTGTAGGATCCCCCACGACGTCAAGAAAAAAAAAACGTTTGGGCTCATGTCATTTGCCCGATCATATCTTAGACTCTCGCTTTGAATATTGTCTTGAACCACTTGACATCCTATGGCGATTCGACGGCGATGTGGCTTGACACAACCGGAGACTTCTCCGTTGAAGAGGCCGTTGAAATCTTGAATACGAAACAGGTTAGTAACCCCATTTCTTCTGTCATTAGGATTCTAATAGTTGAACAGATGTCACATGGCATCCTTGAGCGACTTCAGGTGTCTTTAGTCTTTGACTTGAATGCCGCCCAAGCGGTAATAGACGCTTTATTTCAACGTAAATCTGTGAGTGGCATTCTATATCCGCAAAAATAGGCCTCACTCTCGCCATCCAGGGCCGACCTGATTTACTCGTGATTGATATCATCACACCTCTGCTGGCCCCGTTACTGAGCGCAGTATCATCCCAAGGACACGCGCTGATGACTGAGTTAATGCGACATTTACAGTCCCTTGCTCAGGCTTCGGGCATGACGGTCCTCGTGAGTAGCTTGGTTGACGAATTCTGTCATCCCAAACTCAAGATTTTCTTCAAATTAGCTATTGAACGGCACTGCGAGAAAATCCCCAGACACTCAGGAACGGAAACCCGCTTTAGGTCCTTCTTTTGCTCTACTAGCCGATACAACTCTTTGGCTGCAAACGAAGAGGGAGCAACAATCTGGTGATTTGATTCATTCCATACGAATCCTTTCGTCAAGATCAAAGGTTTTTTTTTAAAAGTTTCTCATATACTGCTTTCCACTGGCCAACGTACCATGCAGGCTACCGGGGGTTCTGTCCCATTTCGTATTGTCTCCAACGTACTCTCTCTGGCTTAAAGGTAACTATCGATCCGCAGTATGCTCAGATCGTTTGCGACAGATGGACAAGTCGGACTTTCGCTTCGTTTACCCGAGGGCCGATACTGCCACGGCTTTCATTCTCGATTCTTGTCACTGGCATCTCAACGTATGAGAAAAACCCGCGTTATCGATCCCACCATTCCCCATGTCAAGGAACCTAAAAATAAGGTTGGCCAAAAGGCGGGTTGTTTTTTGAATCTTGATGAGATGGGACATATCAAATCGGACTTCTTGGCAATTCACCGGTTTTTGATTTCCCGGTAGATGGCTACTGAACTTTTGAACTAATAAATATCTCTCTTGTCGATCTATTGCTCATGCTTTTTCCTATGGCCGTTTTGAAAGAGGTAGCGGCACTGTCGACTTTTTTTTTTGTTTCCTAACAAGAACGAATACAATCCACGGGCACCACAACGTCAGTCCATATCAACTCCCAAACGCTCATCCCTGTAATCAGCTGATCACCCATGATGATGAACCTCTTGCGGCCTCGTGGCAAATGCTGTTTTCTTCTGAAGGCTTCTTGTTGATATGTATGTCTGAAAAAAGGACCTGACTCCTGATTAAAACATAAAGCTTGGAAGGCCATGCGAATTGCGCAGCAAAGCAAACACACGGAATTAAATCGGACCACGCGGCGACAACGATTCAATGCCCCCCCCCCCCATGACAAGAATGGCACGATAGACATCTGTCCGGTTGCATGACACCATATTGTAAGGCAAAATCTCAATCCGGCCCTCTTTCAACGCGCCCGCCCTCGGGCGTTACCTCCTGAAATAGGAAAACCTCCATAAGTCTACACCAGCCCTTTTCCTTCCACATCGAGCCATAAGATGTAAACAATTGATCCTATCTGGGAAAAAATACACAAACGGAGAGATCGATGATGAAAGATGATGGTCAAGATGTTGATGGATCTCACCATCATCGTCATCATCTTTTTTTTTTCTTTTTGGGTGTCTACATAGTTTGCATTCTAGAAGGGGTGTTCGTAATAAACTCGTGGTCAATCGAATCATTAACAAAATATGAAATCATAAAGCCTTTTTGTTCCGATCTGCATACATAAAACTCGAAGATATGCAATCTTTTTTGGAGATTCTTTTTGAGAAAAATTTGATGGAAATAAGTCCGATTTCCCGATCGATTATCACACCCGCTGATCAGGGGCCCGGGTTTGATCATTATTGCTCTCGAGCCACTCCAATGTAATGATATGACCAAGTCTCAACTCTCCAAAAAAAAAGATTACTCTTCACGATCATGTAGAACAAATCGAAACTTTCAAAGCAAAAACAGAACAGCAATCGAAAAATGTGCGTTATGCTTACAATGATATATTACCAATGCAACGACTCGTTGGGTAAAAAAAAAAGAGATGGAGAAAGAGATAGGAGGGCATATTTTATCCCAAACATCATCCAAAAAAAAAAGGAAAAATATTAATCTCGTACATACAAAATCAACAAATATAACATATAAATGCTTTTTCAAAGAAAAAGAAGAACAAAGCCAGGTAAAAAAAAATCGCGCAAGTAATAAAAAAGACGGGAACCGTTAGTTATTTTACTGAAGGTGGTAAGTTATTTTGTAAGTAACATCAAAAACAAAGTGAAATGATAATAATGTAGCCTAAAAAGACAACGAATCGGATGAATGATGGGGTAAAAAAAAACATGTCTGTATGCGTGCGCGTGTGTTGTCCGAGTGAGCGACTGTGTTGTTGTTGTGTGTGCTTGTGCGTGTGCGGAAATTGGGAAAAACCCCCCAAGACAAAAAAAAAAGAAAGAAAAAGAAAAAGATCACCGGGAAGCTTGCTGATGTTGATGCTGATGACCTCCCGACCGAGGGGTCGTATATTGTCTCCTCATAAATTCCATCGGACCCGGTGGAGGAGGCGCACCACCAGGCGCACCCCCGGGACCAGCAGGTGCCGTAAGAGCGGTATGACCATACGGACCAGGACCATGTCCACCACCACCTGGTCCACGCATAGGCGCACCCGCATTCGCACCAGCACTGGCAGCAGGACCGGTCGTAGCAGCCGTCGTAGGCCACGGTGGAGGTGGAGGTAACGCTCCCATCGCAGGTGGACCTGACGGGTGTTGATGTTGATGTTGATGTTGATGTTGCTGCTGATGTGGTCCCAACACCGACGAAGTTGAAGACGAAGCCGAGACAGACGCAGACGTCGGCGGTGGAACAGGCGTAGATGAAGAATGATGGTGCATAGCTTGCTGATGCTGCATCTGCGGTGTCGTCGTCATAGGTCTATTACTATCCAGTTGCATAGCCATGGACGCCGAATTCGAATTCGAGGAAGATGATGACGATGACGGATTTACATGGTTCTGATTCTGGGAAGGGTGGTGATGATGATGAGAATGAGGGTGAGGATGAGGGTGAGGGTGAGGATGAGGGTGAGGAGCAGGAGGATGGTCCTGTGAAGTCCCCATCATATTTACAAGCTGAAACGAGCCTTGATGATGGGTCGTCTGCGTCTGCGGCTGTGTCTGTGTTGTTGGTGGTGGAACCTCCTTGCCTCCATCTCCCGCTCCCAAATTCCCTTCTGAACCCTTCTGCTGTTGTTGTTGCTGATGGTTATTCGCTGACCCCGAAGAAGACGATAACGACGCAGAGGAAGAAGAACCCGAAGACGTCGGCTCAACCTGCTTCGAACTCGACCCCGACCCCGACCCCGACGCCCTCGCTTTATCAGCAATATCAGCCGCCCTAGTCGACGCACGCAACGTCTCCAAATCAATCGATACCACCTCTCCATTAGTAGAATTCTTGCTCTGCTTCCGCATAAGCTTGGCGTAATCTTAAAAAAAAACATACATCAGGTGTTAGCCAAACGAATAGTAAGAAGGAAAAAAAAACACGTACGTAGACCACACGCATTACACAACGTCCGCGCTCCATCAGGTCCTCGACGCCATTCGGGAGTTTCTCGTATATTACAAGAATGACATTTCCCTGGTGGACTTGCGCGCTGCTACCCCAATCATTAAAAAAAGAAAGAAAGGTATCAGCCATCAACATCATGACAGACAAAACAAGACTGACACTTCGCTTCCGATATTTACTCTTCGTCTGCCCCGTAGTCCCATTGGCAGCTGCCGTGCTCGTGGCTCGCTTTATTCGAATAAGTTCCATATCTTGCTCGGCCGTGGTCTGCTGACCAGAAGAAGGACCCTTCTCCTCCGTCGAAGGGTTCACAGGAAATTGCTGTCACAAAAGAGGATGAATAAAGAAAAGACAAGGTAAAATGCACTTACATCTTGAAGCCCATTAACTTCCCCTCCTCCCTGCGTACCTTCATCTTGAGACGTATCCTCCCAAGGCCTCTTCGGCGGCCTCGACGATTCACCACCACCACCAGGTGAGTCCTGATCCATAGCCGCACCAGCATCAGTCGTCGCACCAGTGCCAGTATTGCCCGCGCCCGCAGCCGATATAGGAGGAGTGGCAGTGGGATTGGGTTGCACACTCTCGGAACCATTCCTCCGTCGAAGGTCCTCGAGCAACCGAACAACTCTAAGTGCACGCTGTGACATCTCCTCAAGCTCTTCGGGGCTGGGTTGGATATGCGGCATCGTTTGTCGTAATTCATCTATAACAAAGAAACCAGATTAGAAAATGAGGAACTGAGAGAAAAAAAAAGGTTACCGTATCGGTTTGCGAAGCTGTACAGAACATTACAATGATCCATGATCTGGAAAAAGGAAATGGATGAGTAGACAAAAAACAACGTTTATAATTCTCACTTCGGCCATGGCAGGATTCTGTACGGATGGCGGCTCGCGTTCAGGTTCAGTTGGAGGATACGTCGGTCGATTCTCGAGACTAGGATTGATTACCGTTGGTCGCGTAAGTTGTCCTTGTTGCTGCTGCTGTTGCGATTGCTGCGGATGTTGTTGATGTTGGTAGTGTTGCTGCTGCAGCTGTGGCGGTGGTGGTGGGTGCTGATGTTGATAATGAGTCTGATATTGTTGCTGTTGAGGCGGCTGATGCACGGGTTGATGATGACTGTTCGGTTGGGTGTGCTGATGATGCGTAATGGGAGGTGTTGAAGGCGGTGGATGATGTTGATGATGATGTTGAGGAATAGGTGGCTGGGTGGAACCGGCAGGGATAGAAACTTGCGCGTGTTGGTTATGTTGCGGCGGTTGCGAGTGAGGCGGTGGAGGATGTTGTTGCTGTTGCTGGAATTGGGCATGAAGGGGATGGTGGGCATGATGCTGCGTCCAAAGTCCTTGAGGGGGAGCAGATTGTGGTTGTGGCGCAGGAGACGGATACGGGCCGGGGTGGTTCGGCTGCGACGCATGAGAGGAATGGGGAGGGTGAAGAAGGGTCTGCCTGGGCTGGACATATGCAGGGTAAGGGTACCCCGGATGGGCAGCGACGGGCACGGAATGAGGAGGGTGGTGAATTTGTTCATGGGGTGGTGGTTGGGCTGGCTGGGGGGTGTTTGGAGGGGGAGCAGAATGGTAAGGACTAGCAGACTGAGGTTGTGGTGGGTACGAAGCATATTGAGGATGATGATATCCATTAGGCTGTAATATTTAAAATAAGTAAAGAAAAAATGAATGCCAAAAAAAGAAGGGCAAACATGAGATGCACGGCCATCACGAGTCGCAGCAGCCGATGACGACGAGGCTGTTCGCTGTCGTTTGGGCAGGTTGGGGGAATGCGAATGCGACACGAGCTGTTCTCTGCGTGGCATGGCGACAGGAACGGGATTGGGTTGTGCAGAAAACGGGATGGCATAAGTGATATTTGATGGGGGATATTCAACTTTTGTAGGAACGTCATGGGACGAAGGATACTGCAGGTGAGTCGACGGTGGTTGGGCAGAAGGCGGTGGGTACGGGTTGGGTGCAGAACGACTCCATGTATTAGGATGTCGAGCGGGCTGAGATGGTGGTTGTTGTTCTTGCTGTGTGATAGAATTTTCAGGTTGCTGAAGAGCGGATTGAGCGCCAGAAGGTCTGTAAAAATTGAGATCCTTGAGAGAAGGTAGACGAAAGTCGCTTTGAGAATTTGGCGGAGGCGGGGGATGGCGAGCGGAAGTCATAGGTGTTGGATCGCAGATTGAGATCGAAAGAGGTGTTTTTTGGCTCTCCACTGTTCACAGCAATGTAGACGGCTTATTACCGTTGGTTGCACACCTGCCAGCTGGTCGTTGCAGACAGCGTTCAGAATGAGAGATGGAATGTGCAATGACCGGGGGGGCGAAAGAACTGGATGGGATCTCACTGTCAGGGCGGAGTACCAATTGGAACGTTCCGCCAAATCGGGCGATGGCCTCACAAACTCTCATGCCTCGATCGCAGTCAATCGAGATTCATCCATCTCCTCCTCTCTTGTCCTTTTTCACTCGTTACCCGTGCGGAACACCGGAAGGATGGCTCTACATTCCACCCTCCATTCTCAACCCATACACGAGGCATTACACGTTTCCTTGTCATTAATCTCATCCAACTCTACTTCTGATTACCAACAAATCAAAATCAAAAAGCCTGCATCTATACAGCTTTAAAATCATCTCGTCTCTGCACATCTGGAATCCGCGGATTAGGTAACATCTGAATCTTATCCCTAAACTCGGAAACCCGGCTAATTCCGGTTACTTATGACGATCACTCGTTTCCTTCATATTTCCTTTTCAAAATTCCATCACCGATTTCAGCCGTTTTCAGGTACTGAGAATATAAATGCAGAAGAATTCGCAATCTCCAACACTGTAGGCAAATTTGTCAACTTGTCATTCAATCAATCATTGTACGTTCAGTGTTTTGTAGTGCGAGGGATTATTTTTGTTTAAAACACTTCAAAAATGCTTAGAAACCTTAGCCAACATTGTAGCAAGACATCATTCACATGACTTGACAAGGAAACTGAGGCTCCCATGCAAGTCGAGTAAACTCGGTTTGAGGGGTGCCGGTGAATATTAATCTTTAGTTTGAATTTCGGTAATACTCGTTTCCTAACTACTTATAGGCTTCCCTGAAAATCATTGGCCAACCTAATATCACTGAACGCTCGTTGGTAGCCGACGGCCGTTTTGAAGCTCCATCTGGCGTCAATACTAGATAAGTACAGAAAATTACCGTATTTACACCCGCTCAAAGGGGTGATGGGACGAGAAACACAAATCACCATGCCCTCTCCGACTCAGAAAAAAATAGTACTTACAAGACACGAAAGAATTGAAAAAACCCTTTTCAGTATTCAAATTACCTCCCCTACAAAAAAAAAGTAGCCTCTACTTCCCGGCACCACCATTTGTAGTAGTTTCACCGTTGCCATCATCGTAGTACGCGAAACCATTTGGACTCTTATAGTAGTAACTGTCATGTTTATTACCTGCCACAACTAATCTGAACGGGGGAAAAAAAATTACTACTTCCAGTGTAAGTAAAGCCGGTATCTTTGGTCATATTGCAGATGAAAGTAAGTAGAAGAGACTTGAAAAAAAAAAGAAAGTCATGGCGCGATCCTTAAATTGTTTTTCGGTCTGTTTCGAAATTCGAAATCAGATTCACAAAGCAGATAACATTTTTTGAGTGTTTGGATTTTTTATGCATATGTTAGGGTGACTTAAGTCTTGGTTCAAGGAATCACGACGCGTCGTCTTGACCACACGACTTACGATACGCCTCGGGCATTCGAGTTGTGAGCTCATTCAGTTCTTATCAAGGCAGTACCATACACCATGAGAAGCTTTTTCATGTTCTTAGTACAAGCTGCACAAAACGATATGAACTCTCGCCCCTTTTCCGAGACCCAATTTCAAATAACGGTTACCATCGATCACCGACAACGACCTATCCTACTTCCCAGTAGACTTGGAGACCTCGCCGCCAGGTGAGGTGTACTGGCTATAGCCAGAGCCACTGTTGTAATAAGTGGATCCATTTGGGTTCGAATAATAGTAGCTGCTGTCTCTGGCGTAGGATATTATGAGCAACTCCACATCTCTTAAATAAACCAACAGAAAAGATCTACGTGTTAGAATAATGGTAGCCATGGCTGCCGCTATCGCTCTCGCGCGTGCAGTAGTGGTTGCCCTTCAAGACAAAGAGAAGGTTTAAGAAAGGTAGTCGAAATTGAAGAGAGAAAAAAGGCTTGCCTGAGAGTTGGTACCACTACCAGTGTAGGTTTGGCCGGCGTTCTTGGTCATGTTGAAAGTGAGGAAAAAGAGATGATCACATTCGAGTCGCCTTAAATAGGGGCCGTGATGCCCACGTGCCCCAAAAAACCATGGCTAGTAGTACCATGTCCCAAGCACAGTCTGGTGTCCCCGACACCGACGTATCCCGTCCTTCTGCACTCCCTTCTGCCAACCTTCAACGTTCGGGGATACAGTCGGTCCAACAATCGATTGCCGCTCAAAACTCGGCACAGTATCTCGACGCGATTGAGGAAGAATGGAACAAGAAAGTCGACGCCGAGGTTGATATTCTGGTGGATGGGATGGTGGATCTCGTCAGCCTTGCTTCTGTGGGTGTTCACTATGATTTTGTTTTTTTGTGCAAAGTAGTATGTCTTGTTCTGATCAAACATTGCTGGATAGATTGACGACAAGGATAAGTTCCGCATTGCACAAGAGGCATTCCACGCACAGTCGCGTGCAGAATCCATGGTCAGTGCATATACAGTTATGGGTCAACTGGGAGTTCAGATGGCTGAATCAATTTGAATGATATAGATTCGCGCCGCGAACTCTTTGCTTTCCATCACGCACTCGATGAAGTTGCTTCTGCTTCTTTCCGATGAAGCACAAATCGCGCATCGACGAGACGCAGAATTGAAGGTTGTGCAAGAAGAGCGAGACGATGCTAAAGCGAAAGTTGCAGTTCTTTTGAACGAGCTTCTCAAAAATCCCAAGTCACAGAGCACTACAGCGATTTGAACATCCCAAAATGAGGGCTCAAATGTAAAGTTCTCACAGTACGTGTTTCTAAATATTTATTTGAGATGAGAATAGAATAAAAAATCAACATCAAGTTCAATTGTCCTCTCCTGATCTTTCTATGGACAATACTCGCCTGATGGCCTCTTCCTCCAACCTCTTTGCTCTTAGCCTTCCCTCCCTCAATCTATCCAAGCCCATTTCAATACTTTTCATGTGCACTTCAATAGGCACCGAAGATCCAATGAGGTCAGGAGCTGCAGCTCTTTCTCGCATATCCTCCATATCTTCGCGCATCCCTTTCAAAGTCTGCAACGCCGCAACGACATGTGCCAATGCCTGTTTCCTATAAGTCGCAAGATCTTTCAATAATGCCAAATGACCGTCAAAGTTCCGGAGCTTCCTTCTATTACCACCTAGCTTCGTCCAAAGTTCCGCTAGTAGATCAGTCTTGGCATCGGAGATGGACGAATCTTCGCGAGAGACGAGTTCGTGCAAGGTGGCTAGTCGTTCCTCTAGGTCGTCTAAGTTCTTCCAGTTTGCCTCTGCCTCGACAATCAGTCGCTCCAAATTTTTGGAAAGGACGTTCATCGCCTCTTCAAAGGTTTCTGTCACGACTTCCTTGATCGCTTTTCGTTTGGGACTCCATGGGGCGAGAGCAGCGATGGACCACGGAGACGGTTCGTTGGCTCGTGCACTCTCGATAGATTTCAGAGCATAGTCGTTGACCGCCATAATGCTATTGTAATACATCAGGATAAGATAAAAAGAGATGTGTGTATTAAACGCGTACTTGTCAACAGCTCCTCCTACTTTCGAAGACAATCTCTGCAAACTCCTGCCAGTCCGCTTTGCATCGTCGATAAAATAAAGCAATGATGTCGCCAGTGTATCCTTTGCCTTAAGATCGCTTATCCGTACAAGTGCTACCAAATCTGCTGTTGCCATTTCCGCTTGTTTGACCTCCAAAGACAACGCCGAACCTCCGACAAATCCATTTAATAGCAAATCAAAGGACTTGCTCTCTGCTTCCACTAAGCGAGGATAATCGGCCCATTGTGGCCGTCGCTTCGTCGACGCCTTGAGGGGTTCAGGGCGACACATGGGAGTACTTGAGATTCCAGGGATGAAGCAGAAAGGGGCGAGGGCATATTGCAGAGTATGCCCCATTCTGGTAGTAAGAAAGCCCAGGATCCATAGAAATACAAAAAAGGAGAGTGGGTAGCGAAGGAAGTGAAGAGCTCTTCCGAGCACGTCTAGCGAGTATTTGGTTGTGAACAAGACCCCTTGAAGTGCACCATCCACAAAATCTTCTCGATCTATTGAAGGTCGTTCTTCTGACTTTGGACTAGCATAACCTAGTTTCGAAGTTGTATTTGACGAAAATGTTGGGACTTGCCTTCTTGACCCGTTAACAGGGAAGGTCGGTCGTCTGCGTTTCCGAAACGTTCTCGCGTGGGCATTAAAGCTTCCTGCTGGACTGGCAGTTCGTGGATACATTGTCTGTGACGAATCTTCCCCCTCATCTTCCCAACCACTTTCTTCTCCTTCGACCCAATCTTCTTCGTACTGCTCAGGGAATTCCGCCAATGAAGGCCGCATTGATTGAGATTTTGTCGTACTTGAGATATGAGACCTTTGAAACTTGAATGGTCTGCAACGTGTCTCCGTGTTGGTTGATATAAGGACAAGGCAAGGAAAACACGAGCAAAAACGTATGATGAGATTACATAAGAATCAACACACTTGGGCGCTTGTTTTGCGCTCAAGTCGCCTCCCACAGAACACTTGGAAGCCTTCTGTTCAAGATGGATGTGACGTGCAAAGACCTCCTTGTATATTTGCTGTGACAAGCACATTCTTGGTGTGCGTCGGCCACCTCGAGAAGTCTACGGTGTGTGTTAAGTTTCCCCGTCCTCCTTCACTGCAGATCTCAGCTCACAGGACGGGAAAGTGGCTGTTGCTGGCATTTATGCCCTGTCCCATGCAGACGAATGATCACCGTGCCTCGAAAAGGTTTTTTTTTTGTTTTACTTCAGTTGCACAAAAACATTTTTTTTGAGCCTGAAAGTTGCTACGGGACTCGCATGTGCTCTCAGTGACAGTCATGTTATCCTATAACCGGAATCCCGACGGACACAGTATGCACCTGCGCGTAAGGAGTGATCTTTCCCCTTCAATGCTGTTGACTTCGTGGTAGCACAACTTGCAGCATTGCAAAAGTTTCATCGTGAGGGTAAGAGTCGGATAAGCACATAGCGAAGGTGATATTGAAGAAGGATCTGTGCATCGATTGATCTGTCGACAACAACCCCTTGCCGAGTTTGCTAGTGCCTCAACTATTATTGCAAGCGTCGGCGTAACCAACTTGAGTTATTTAGCGCACATTCTAAGAGGGCGAAACTCCTTGAACATGAAAAGAAACAGGTTGTCATGAACCAACTGGAAGGACTTTGCGAAGTGGTAAGGCGTTGGCTGGTGTTGGAACTTGAATCAAGGTACGTCTCGCTTAGAACTCGATTGCCGAGATCCTGGCCCATTGAAGAACATCTGTCGCACACCCGTACGTTCTTTTGGGGTTCATGGAGATGGCCATGACAAGAGGTTCGTGTAGGACTCCTTTTGTGACTTGTCCTTCCCTGTGTCGTGAAATTTTTGATGAAGACACCATGTGGTTGCCCAGCTTCTGAGACTGCGAGGCTGCGAGCCGACTCCTAAAAAAGCGCCATGCAATTGGCAAGATGCTCCAGCTGGTCTCCCTCCCCAACATCATAGTATCATTCGCTGCTTTCCGCAGTCAGAGTTGTCTGAATATCTCTCAGCTTTCTTTATTTCTCATGAAGCTCTCCATCTTCCTTGTCTGCTCTGTAGTCTTTTCCGGAAATGTCATGGCCATACCAATGGATGACACACCCTTGCAACCTGACATGACAGTTTGTGGTTCCTGCCACAGAACCACTCACACGGGCAAGTATCTTGACCATATCCTGAGTGATTGCAAGGATCGTAAGTTATGTTTTATGAGCACTTGATATGGGTTGACGACAGGCTTCTAGATGTAGTAGAACATACTGTGCACTTTGGTGATAATCTGCACGTCGCCGTGAGTTCTACTACCCATAACCTTTTCTGTCCACACAGAAATTAAGTATAACCCATGTCAATACAGCATGCTTCCGGGAGTTCTCATCATGCTTCTGGGAGTTCTCAGCATGCTTCCGGGAGTTCTCAGCATGTGCAAAATCCTAACTCAGATCGAAGCAGGGTTTGTAAAGTTCATTCTGCTATTTGGGCTTCAACACCTGACCGTGACCCTTCTCAATAGGTACAACCACCTTCGACGCAAAGTGATCAAGGTCAGGCAGTGAGCGGACGCCGGGGCTTCAACCCCGAGTCCTGCCCGATCCAAGGCTGCAACGCAGGCGTGTTTAGGCAAAAGATAAGGTTCTCAGAACACATTAAGAGCCATGTGAGTATATCTTGTTTTTATATTGTCCTTCTGTGCATTTATGGTATCACCAGATTGTCGCAAACAACATAGGCATCTTTCATTGCCCTTTCCAACACTGCACTTTCGACACTACTTTTTCCAGAGTCATGGCGTTACATTTCAACCGACACCATCACATGGCGGGTAAGCTCGTGTATAAAAAGGCCAGATAGTTATTTAAGGAACGAACTTTCTGTGCCAATGTTTTCGCCTAGATCACGAGACCACATCATGTGAGCACAGATATATTTGCAGATAGTATTTAAGATATGAGACATTCATCCTTTATAAAACCCATCTAACTACCTCTGAGATATGCTATTTTCAAAAGGTTATGGGCCCTGATGAATCTACTGGTGGTTCTGGGACAGCACAGGGCATGTCTTGATGTGACTTTATCCGTTTTGGGAATGCATATGGAAGCCCGTACCTTCAAATTCATCATTAGTATTTTCTTGGAAATATTCAATTCGCTCATGTTTTACAGATATTGGTTGTCTAATTTGTCTTCTTTCTTGAAACACAACCATGTTGCTTTCCGCTTCCTCCCACAAAAAGCATATGAACAAGCAGCTCCTCTGGATGTTTCCCCACGTCCAGACATTGTCATACGCATTTTATGGTTTTTCGAGGCGTTGCTGACTGGCACGCTTGACACACGACTTTTCTGAGTGATTGAATGGGGTGGAACGAAGATTGTTCATTAGCAGTGCGTATATGAGTCACTCCTGTTGTGGTGTTGCAGCTTCACACAACTTCGCATTAAAGAACTTTGTGCACTGGTGCAGAAACCATATTCATATATATAATGGATAAGTAACTTGGGTAGTGGCACGATGTATATGCGTGCAGTCAGAGCGGTTGTATATGCATTGTCCCTTATGAAATAGCGACATTCGATTTGTATAAATCATGCTTGACCATATAAAGAGCTTTACTTAATATGGGAATGTGGATAGGGGCGGAAACAACGGTCTAGCACAAAAGAGACAATGGGCAACGAAAGGCAACTCAGGGTTTTTCGGAAGCTAATACAGAAAGGGACTAATACAAAAGGTGTTTGAGTGCAGCTTTCTTCTAAAGATGTAACGATTTTCGATTCGGAGTCATTGGGCCTCAGAGACTCAGGAGGCTCAGCTATCTCGGGCCTCACACAACTGTCATGCAGTCCCCAATCAACTGTTTTTTAAGTCAGAGTTACTCTGAGAAAATTTAAATCTAGCTTCCTTTTGTGTCCGACTGTTTCATTTTACGAGGTTTTGAAGAGTTGATTTAAGCGTGGACCAACGGCTGCCATAAATAACGGCTGCAACCCTGTGTCAGTCGTCGTATTAATATCCTGAAACTTCCATGTCCAGGCATTCACAATTTAAAATCAGCTGTGAGAAAATTTTATGTGACGACGATAGAGGTTTGAACAATTGTTAAGCGGTTGCTTGTGAAGAGCGCACATCGGCCAACAATTATTACAATAAGACCACAATCTTATCTGGGGAATTCGGCGTCAGGCTAGGCGATGATGATGACGACGCTCGTCCCAAGTTCATAGCGATCTGGTTCATCCCGTACGTCAAAGGAACAATATGATTTTTTAAATTGACCATACTAAGCCTTCCAGGTCAGAACCAGATCAGTTAGAACTAAGTTTGCTGGTTCAGGATGCCAGAGGGATGCGAAGCTGTGGTACGGTATCACATTTTCTCGTGTGAATATAATTCAATTAGAATCGGTGTAGGACGCCTGAAAGACAATAAGAAAGGTACACGAGGTACGGCGGACTTTTCGAAAATTACCTTAAGAGGTATGACCCTTCCTCCTGGACCGGACCTTCAAAAACAATAAGAACGGCTCCTCCAATATGTTGCTTCAATTTCTTCCTCCCAGTTTCGCCATTTTATCTTTCTTTCCATCGACACAGGACTCCCTTCGGTATTTTCAATCTCTTCGTCAGAATCTGGAACAAGAGATCTTGCAGTGAGCTTATCATCAGCTGATAACGCGTAAGCATCTCCAATGATACCCCCCATTTTCCAGATCCTGACCATCGTTTTCGAAGAAAACAAGCTGCGCACGGTATACCATGGAAGGCGCCAACCTCCTTCATAGTAGTAGTGTAAGTATTGCCGTTGCGGTGTTTGACAAAACCAAGCTGACATGGCATCTACAGCCTTTTGGAGTTATCGATGCCCAGCATGAGGTATAGTCTTACCTTCTTTTCAAGTCTCTCATTTTCATTTGTTTCTTAACTAGCATTTCAAGCGGGCAGTGCTTCGTCCACCTCCTTCTCGTTTCTTAATTGAATTTCTCCCGCTTTCGACTAGCAAGTGTTTTTTTGTTCGCTGATTATTTTCTTATCTCAACTTGTCTAGATGGCAGCCATAACCACGGATTGCGGATTTCTCCCATTACCTCCGATCGTGATTCAGACCTCACTCGATCCCGAAACTGGGACTACGAAATCTGGCGCAAGTGGGAGGATTGCCTCTGGTTTCAAGACACATTGGAGTCAGAATATAGACGCGCAGCTCGCGAGAAGAAAGTGCGGCTAGCTCAGGGCAAGGGTGTCAAGGCCTTCAATGGCATGTACAAGCAGGACATGGCGTCCTCCTGGGAGTCACTCCCTCCGGGACCCCTGCCAAGCTCCGTCGCTAAAGACGTCCATCAGTACCTCCCTCGTCTCGCGAAGAAGGGTACTCTTTTCAAAGCTAGCCTTGCCACTCTTGAACAGCGTCAAAATGAATTTCAGAGTCTTGTCGAAACGCTCTTTTCCGACAAGATGCCTTCCCTCGTCCAAGAAATTCGCGCTACTCATCACGTTACTGACTTCTTTGGCCTTTGGAGACGGGACTACGACCAAATAGAAAGATCGCCAAAGAAGAACCGTAATTCTGTGACAAGTAGCGTTTTTTCGTCATATTTTTCGGAGTCCAGCCCTACTGTGTGGAGCTCCTCTTCATTAAAACGCTCGCCATCATCCGTACCTAGCTCACCTACAAGGCCTTCTTCCAGTAAACGTCCCACAAGGGAGCGCCCGCGTTCCGCAGGCAGTTCAAGCACTGGTTCTACTGTCACTTCACTGAATGGATCTACCGGCGAAGTCTCTCGTGAACCTTCTATAACCTCAGTATCCGTTAGGCGACTGAGTGATAGCAGCGATGACGGGTTATCCCTAGCAAGAATTCGTCCTCGCGCACTATCCAACACATCATCCGATACTTGCTCGACGCATTCCGATAGAAGCTTGGACAGTGCTTCCACGACTGCTGCTTCGCCAACGATTGCTGATGATGAAAGGCCAATTACCTTCCATCATAATCCACAGATTCTTGCAGAACGCCCTTCATCAATTCTTGAAGTGCTCCCAGAGGAAAAAGAGATGCTTGCTAAGTCACCGGAGAGCTATTTCGAATCCCCTGAAAGACGCAAAACTAATACTCCGACAAAAAACCGAAAGTCGAATCGCACCTGGCAAGTTGTTTGCACCCCGATTAAAACTACATTCGAACAAGGTATATTTCGAGTCTGATTGTATGATCCCTTCTGACATTTTCTTCCAGCTAATCAAACTGTTCGTGAATCGTGGCAGACAACTACTTCCCTTGATTCCAATGCTAATGCGATACTTGACGGTATTGGCCTTTCATTACCCGATCCTAACAAGGAACAGAGATTCAGAGATTCCTTGGCGAGTGTTTGTACCTTTATGACCACAAATTCTGCAGACGCTGTGATTCCTCGAGAGCCTACAGCCACACCCTTCAGTTACGAGTGTTCAACACCACGAGACTCTAACGTTCTTTCTCTGTCGGAATTTGACATCCTTTCGGATGTTGACGAAGACCTCGCTTCTACACCCGACTTTTTCCCTCAACTTGAGTCCTCTTTTGATGACCGGCAGGCAAGTCCTATCCCGGACTTGAATTTATCCATAGAGGTTCCCAGTACCCCGACAAGTCCTAGAAGCCCAGGTTTTGACCAGGACGTATTTAAATGCCCCCCATCACCTACATGTTCAATGGCCTCCTCGGCGCTTACGATGGTAACCACAAGTTCTACTTCCGGCGAGTCACTTTCGATCAAAGCCGCCCATAATTCCTCCATCATCATGCTCCGTGTTTCGAGGGACACTTCGTTTGATGATATCCGTCGGCGACTGTACAACAAATTCGTCGGTCAGGAGGGAATTCCACTTTCCAAGGAATTCGCTGTGGCAATTTCCGTTCCATCAAGTTCCCCCGAGAAGGATAACTGCAGCCAGCAATCGCACTGCATGTCGGTCTCTTTCTCCGATAAGATGGAATTACATTTCATTGATACACAGTATGATTGGGAACAAGTTATTCTGACGAGGGATAGCAGTAAAGTCACCCTTAAAATTTTGGATGCTCCCAGACGATAATACTTTCGTTTCGTTTCAATTTTCAACTTCGTTCTGATTTTCTGTACACTGATAGTCGCTCCTTCACGGTACCTTGATCACTTTCTCTTTTGACTCTCGCAGTGGGTGATAGGGTCACCTTTTCGTTTTATTTTCCTTGGGTCGTATTGTGCCGACATCTGTTGGTTTGTTTACAATAGATTATTACCTTTGCCTTCCTTTTTACGTTCTTTCGTACATTTGAAATACACTTGAAACTTTCATGGATGTTAGGATTGGAGACGCCTGAAAAATTTAATGAGCGCCAGAGATCGATTCGGACTTCCACGTTATACGCATCATTTCCGTCCAACTCTGATTATTTTATGTATTCTTCTCTGGACTCCGGACTTACTCGGTATAGACTTGTAACCTGCGCTAGCCCTCAGCTGGTTCCAAACATTGGCGGGTGACCAGTCACCACATGAAGCCACGCCATCGCTTGTGCTGGTTTTTCCGGATTCAGACGATTCCATATCGTCAGAACCCCTTTACAACGTGCAATCGAACAGTTTCCCGCGCGGCTATGCATCCTTCTGACTGATGGTGATGATTTCACAACTTGGACAGGGGGGACGAAAGATATGCCATAAGATGTCGTTTCACCTCTGTTCAACTGTCTCTCACCTCCAGTCTATTTGGGAGACGGTCCATTGGCAACTGTCTGCTTGACGGCTAAACTGAGCCAGAGAGCCTGGACTGGGTTCTGAACTTCTCTTTGGGCTGGATATTTTTGTCGCTTCTACCACTTGACGGGCCATTGCAGTCGTTTCTGCCTATCATGCCTCCACAAAGGAGCTCGAACCTTTCCGAAGAATCGTTGGTTGCTCTCCTAGACGCGCTCGGATTCAAGGAACTGGAAAACCCACGGGAAGAGTTGAACTCATGCCCTTTCAACGAGTTTCAAGGAAACTCTTACATATCTCATCATCCTTCAATCCAATCCTCCAAACTGGACTCAAACTCGTCCGCGACAGATGGGTCACTCATATTCGAACATGAGTATCTCGCGGATTACGACTTTGGTTCAGACTTTGACGAGGATGGTAGTGAGGGTGACAGCGGTATGTTAAACCCCATCCTTGCTGATTCGTGCCTTATTAATGCGAAATATGGCTTCTTCACTAGACGATACGCTGCATTCTCGACCATGTTCGATTATTTCCGGCTTCGACGCCGTCGACCCAACATTATTGTCGCCTTCAGTCTCGCCTCCGGCGAACGGCGCACGCCGACAAAGTACACTTATCGGAAGGACAAGACCCCTTGGTCTTTATTTTCCTGACGGACTACCTCCTCTTGACCACGAATGCTCAACCCCATCAACACTTTCTTTCCAATCAACTTCCGAGTACAATGCCGCCCTTCCTTCCGCGGGGGATGATAGGGTCTACATCAAAGCAGCATTTAATACAACCATCATCATGATTCGCGTATCGCGCTCTATTAACTTTGTTGACCTCAAGCAAAAGTTATACAACAAATTTGTACAACAAGAGGGTATCCGCCTCTCCCGCTTCTTCTCCGTGGTCAATGTCCTTCCGCCGTGGTCGTATTCTGATCGTGCTGCGGACCCCTTCTCGAGAACAGGGGTCACTCGCATTCGTCCAGGTTCAGCTCCTTTCCCTTCGGGTTCAACAAAAAGACCGTCTCTAGAACCGAGGCGAGTCTCTTTTGCCGAGCGGACAAGGATACAAACCATCGACAGTGAAGGGGATTGGAAACGGCTACTTTCCGGACATGGGGAAGGTTCAAAAGTTACACTTCGAATTCTTAACTCTTTTATGTGATTCTTCTACTACACTACATTTCTGGCTATCCATTTCTCATTTATTCATTATTTAAATTTATTATTTTTTAAAATGCATGTTGTACTCTATATTTTTATATATTATTGCACTGAAGGATCTAATTTTTTCCGATACAACCCTACGTCGTCGCGACCTCCAGGTAGTCAATTTCTTTGCCAACAGATATGAAGAATTTGATATCATACATGTTATACCGTCACAACAACATGGGCATTCGCAGGTGGTGCACCTGTCGGAAGGGGTGATCTTGTCCAATCAGGTAAAATACTCCTAGCCTTCTGAGGGGTAGTCTCTCCAGCCGAATCCTCAGATACGTCCATACTCTCATCCATAGCACGGTTCTGATCATCCATTTCGTCCCATTTCTCCCTTGCCAATTCTGCACCACCTGTTTTCAGTGCGCCCGCAAGGCTGCCTCCAACCCATGCCATAAGAGCAGGTACGAAAGCGGGTACTTTGCCTGCGTTTGCTTTCGCTCTGTCTGACGCTGGTACCGCAGGTGGATTGGGGTTGTTGAGGATGGCAACATAAGGCAACAGTGGCCGCAGTGAGGCATACTTGTCGTAGGACGGGAGGGAACGTTTTGATGGTTTACTGGGAAATTTAGGTGAAGTAGAAAGTGCGCGTACAATTTCGGTATGCAGACGAGGTATAAAGCCTGGTAACATTGCAGTTCCACCAGTAACAAAAATTGACGAGGCCATTGTTTTTCGCAAGTCTCGAGGCACCTAAACAATCAATCAGAGTTCCTGAAATGAGGGACTCGAGAGCGTTCTAACCTTCAGCAAAGTATCTAAAATCAATTCCGCTAAACTACTCTCATCAACATCGCCGCCTTCGAACAAAACTTCTGCAGCACGTTCCCTTATCCAACCAGGGATGATGAGTGTCCCTCGTCCAGTACCCGTCTGTTGTGACGGAGGAGGCATGACTCTCATTTGAAGATCTGTGGCTGTTGAATGTCTTTTATACATGTTGGCGATTGCCTGTAAGTAATTCTCTCCCGCGTGATCCATATGTGAGTGAGAACCCGAGCCCAAAACAGATCCAGAGACGACCGAAAACTCAGAATCAGGCTGCGACAGAACAGCGTGCGAGAAGTCTGACCCACTGACCGATGCGTCGCTGCTCGGAGGGATGTCCATATCTGAAGAAAGATCTTCTGGACCTGGTGTGTCTTCTCTTCTTGGGTCTCTTGCGGACTCAAAAGCCTCACCGACAAAACAGCAACGTGTCTTGATCTCTTCCACGACCGAGTCTGTCAGCACTTCTTGAGGTACTCGGGTGGCCCGGTTCGCGTTTGGAACGCTGTTGGCAGCGCTAAGTGAAGAGGGCGGGGGAAGGTACGTAGCAAACATAAGGAGAAGAGCGCGAATGTGGGAAGTGAGACGCGAACCTGCCATCGGTGTTGTTTGAATTTGTGGGAACATGGGTCTCGCGGCAAAAATCTGGGCATCAAAATCAGACAAAGGAATAGAATGAGACGTCTTTGAGGACGTACGGGAAGAGCGACAGATTCAAGGTGCCCACTGTCCATGACAAGTCCTGTGATTCGACCTACGGCAAACAGTGATAAAAGGTGACTTGACGCGAAGGAGACTGAAGGAACCTATGTTCTCCGTTCAGCAAAAGCTTCATAACGCTCTATATAAGGCCGCACATGCCTGGTTTTCAAATAATATCCTTGCAATCATCTCCTTTATGTATAGGGGCAGTAGTGGATGTTCTACCACAATCACTTTACGTGCCTTTGGATCGGCCAGTAGAGAGCTTCGCAAAAAAGTCTTTAGTGCTAAACACTACTTGAAACCAAAGAACTGGGAACTCACTCACTCATGGAAGACAGATCTCAGACAGTCTTGTAGATTAAGTTCGAGCAACTTGTCATCTTCCCTTGCCACGGCGCGTTTAAGCTTCCACAAGGACGCGCCGCTTGTTCCCCCAGGATAAAATACATCTCTGGGTCTTCCTTCTCCACTGAACCCAACTTTCCAGATCCTGGATCCTGGATCAATTATCACTCGGTCCTCAACGCCGTAGAGAGAATGCCGTCTCGTCGTAGCATAATGCGGGGAGGATTGGACAAGGTGGGCTGATGAGATTCGCGCAGCTGCTGGTGTTGTCGGACTGGCCGGAAATTTTGCCCTAGGCGTCGCAGGCGTTGCCATGGTCAAACCAAGTTGCAGTTTGGGTACATGCATTACATACAAGCAAGCCCAAACAAATTTATATCTCATAAATTCCAGGTATTTAGCAATTGTCTTCGCAAACTTTTGAGAATAAAGGAACAGATGACTCTTTCTGGAACGGAATGGACCTTGCTCAAAGAATCCACACATTTTGGTTCAGAAGGACTGTAGGGTTGAAAGATTGGCCTCAATATTCCAGCCTGGTTAGTAACATTGAAAGAGTTGGCCCTCTGTTTCTATGCCACCTTTTCAGAGTTGAGCCACCACTGCTGATCTGTTGGTTTCGGCGATAACTTTCGCTATAGTCATCAGAGGCCAGAAACCGTTGTTACATTTTGCAGTGGAAATACTGATTCCAGATGTAGCTATGACTTCCTACAAAATAACGTATATATTAGTAAAAACTCATTTGAATTTAAAAAAACAATAGACTACAATGTACGCGAACATTTAGTTAAGAAATGTGCCGTCGCGCAAAAAATTTGGCGAAAAGAATCATGATCCCCAACGCCCAATGTTCAAATTGCTCTTTCGACATGAAGAGCAGAGCTTGCGAAAGAACAGCTTTCGTTATCTGGGCTTGCATACCCTGCATACAGAAAGTCAAGGTCAGACTTGATGCGAAAAGGCGCTGACCTCAAAACACAGACCTGGTACCAGCCGAAATATCCCTCACGTTTCCATACGCCAGCGAGAACGTCCAAAGCACCAGCGTGTTTTCTTTGCTTTTTATGGTACTCGTTTGGATGAGGTGGATGGTCGTGATGCTTGGGAGTATCTTGAATGTCAGCACTTCTGGCTTGAATTCTCACTTTTGCCATAATGTATGGATATGTGACCTAGAGAAGATATAAGCTTTGCAGGAACTTGCGATAAACTAACCTTACAATAGTCGCGAGGGTCTTGCTGAGGGCTCCAGCAAGGAACGACAACCAAGGTCCTAGCTTGGTTGACGAAGTGCCTTTCGTGAGTAAAACAATAGTTTTTATCCGTTCAAAAAGTCCATATGTGATGGCTGGATTGACAGTCAACACCAATCCAGGTCTGAGACCCAGCCAAAGACCAGTAATTCCCTCTTCTTCGACAATCTCCCGTGCGACGGTCATAAACGAACTGTCGGAATTTTGTCGTTTGAAAGAAGGGGTTTCATTATCGGCAGTGTCCAGTGTTCCGACCTGTTGCCGTGTGGCAATTACAGAAACCGGAATAGTAAAGATCTGAGCTAATGCACCAGCTACTGCCCCAAGTGCAAGTTCAGTCATTGTTGAGAAAGCCGGAACTTTGGAGCCAGGAGGAAGTTTCTTCGTCAGTCGTTTTATGTAGGATTCCCGTACGAGTGAGTAGAAGAAGAAGTAGGCATATTCTAAATTCCAGAAATTCAGATGACGGAGAGAGCAAAGTGCAAAATTGGGTACATACGCATGGAGAAGGTGTTGAGCATGGTTGCTGCAAAACCTCGATACCAGCCCATAATACCCTCCTTCTTGTATATTTGCAGTAAAACTGCAATCATGGATAGCTCATTTCTACCCTTTCCCTTTGACGAAGCCTGGATCCTAGTTTTCGCACTGTGTCCCAAAGGGATGTGAGACTTTGCATTTAATTTTTTAACGCTGACATACACGTCTAATGGATAAACCACTCTACGACGAGCTATCAGCCGGTTAATCAATTGCAGGTATACACACATACGCAGTGCTGAAGCAGCCCCCAAGTGCACCGGCCAAAGCTGCACTAAAAGGTGTGAGCTGCTGTACGGGTTTAGACTGAGATGGCATTTCCTAAAGAACAGTAGGGGAGATTGGAAGCACTAATTTCGATATCAACATTAACGGTATGACGCCGGCATGAATTATTCCCGGTCCGGCTCTCCATTTTTGTCCGAGCCAGTCCTTTATTGCTTATTTGAAACTTCAGCGTTCTGTTCATCTCTGCCAGCGGACATAATTGGTGGTTTTCCTTTGTCGACGTCTAATCAAACTCTACTGCTCACGGAAGTAAAGCTAACGGGTGCGTTCGGTATTTCGACAGACCCTTCTTCACCTCAAAATACATATGATGAACCTCGCCAAACCTGCGTTACGGCAAGTCGAATATGTTGGACCAGAATCAGAAGGAATGAACATGTCGGGCGAGAGAAATGGTTCTCTTTTAACATTTCTTCACACCTTGAATGAAAGACATGTATGCGGGTCGCTACGTCGCTGGGGACGTTACACGGTTTTCTGTCTGGTTCGCTCGAAACGTCTTTTCACCCTTTCGTCCTACATTGTGGATATCTGCATGGCACTAATGAGCCTTCTGTCACCCGACCTTTGTCTGTCACTGCGAAGCCGTCCGGTGTTCTGGAGTACGACTTTCCAATTGTCTCAAGGTCAAAGTCTGCCGAGGTAGCAGACTCCGCGAATCGACGATATCTCAGTCGAGATCTGGTTTACGTTCAGGCTCTCTGGGAAGTTGTCAAAAAAAGAGGCTCATCATAGGGTCGGTGTACCGGCGACATCAACTTATTGAGGACTATAAGAAGAGAGAAACGTGCTAGGGCAGCGCCACCTGGAAGAGGATGATAAGATGCATAAATGGCAGACAATGTAGACGAAAAGGATATGCATGTTCCTGGAAACATGTCGACGAAGGCATGAAGTTGGACTCTGCTTGAGCGGGCATTACCAGGACCCTCGCCTACCGCTATGGAAGACGTGAATCAGAGAAAGGTCAATGGGAGTGGGTTGGATCACCGGGGAGGACCGAAGAAAACCGTGACAAAAGCATTCTTACCTCCAGAGGGGGATGATTCGGTCGAGCGTCATGACTTTTCTATGGCACCTCACTTCTACAAGGTTAGGAAGTCGTGACAATCGACGGACCGGGAGTTCATAGGTCATTAGAAAGCCTCCGGGAATGAACTGGATGAGGAATGTATGGACGCGGAAAAACCTCACCTGAAAAAAAAACATGATCAAGGATTACGGTGGTCGTTGGGAAATCTATGGGAAGCCAAGGATTGAAGAAGCTGATAAGGAAACAGTTTGCTAGATGAAGACTTACTTTCTGGCATTGGAGCCTATGGTACCGAGTCGCGAAAAGGCGATGACACCTTCGAGAACCTGCTGTTTATGTCAATGGAACAGTACCAGCTGAGAGTAGGTTCTTATTGGCACAGATCAATGCTACTGGCTCATAGAACACGCAGTCTGTTGGTCATATTTGATCCAGTATGTATTTTAATCCTACACTCCACTTCATCCGATATCACTGGGAAGAGGTTTGGACGGAGAAGAAAGCCGTTTTTCCACCTACCTATTTGCATTCAAAATGGTAACGTAAATCGGTTGCACACTACGGCTCGGCCATGAAAAATGACTGCATGACTCAAGTCGAAATTACGTCGCTTATGCCACTGTTGTTGATCCCGTATTCATCGGATCGAGAGCAATCGCTTATAAGAAACCCCTTTGTATGGATACCAGCCCAATCTCAGTCATCACTTACGTCGTTCCACTTGCGAAATGCCCTCCTCAAAAATCCTCGTCGTAAGATTAACATTTGATCTGCCATACATCTGACGTAACTTTGTGGTTCTCCTAGATTGGGTCTGGTCCCTCGGGACTGGTTGCGGCGCTTACCCTGGCCCAGAATGGTGTCCCTGTACGCATCATCGAGAAGTCAACCACTAATCGCATCGGACAACGCGGAGCAGGCATCATGGTACGCCTCCTTAATGCATGCAAAGAGTTGTCATCAAACATTTTTTCTTCAATCCCCATGATAGCCACGAACGCTGGAGATATTCGAGACCCTCGGGTTTGTCGACCAGGTCATGAAGCGTTCTATCCAGCTTCCGAGGGTAGCGTGGTACAAAACTCCTGGAGAAAAAGAGGTTGTAGAATTTGATCTCTCGCCGTCTGTTCCGTCGACGCCCTCCTGCCCTCATGTAGGTTTTTTTTTGCTATATAAAGATATTCCATCATACTCAGACCCACGATGTAGATGACTGCCCGTGCGTTGGGTCAAGACAACCTCGACAAAATTCTGCGTGCCGAAATGGACAAGTACGGGGTCACTGTCGAGCTCGGCGTCGAGCTTACGACACTCGAAAATACGGGTGATCATGTAAAGGTGACATTGCAAAAGGCAAATGGCGAAGCGGAAGAAGCCTCCTACAATTATGTGATCGGGGCTGATGGCGCGAAGAGCACTGTGCGGAAACAGCTAGGTCTTGCGTTCACTGGAGAAACCACCGAAATCAACATGTTCATTGGAGACCTCAAGTTGGAGGGCGTGACTGGAGACGTAAATCGTTCTTTCTCTTGTGCCCGTGTTGAAAAGTTGATCTAAGTGCTTCCTTCATTTGTGTACTTTAGAGATGGCTACTATTTGGCACCACGAATGACATGTGAGGGTCGATCCGTGAAAAAGTCTTTAAATGGCTAACGTCTTCTTATAGTCTCAGTATCCGGCCTACAGAAGTGCCAGGGCTGTTTAACTTTCTTGTTGGAGGGGGCAATAACGAGACACCATCGGATGCTGCCTTGAAAGACCTCTTAAATGAGCGAACGGGAGGACGGGGAGAAATTAAAGTAAAGGAAATTGTTTGTATATCTCCTTATACGTCGGTATCAGTCTCCTTGTCCATAATTGCTTACCTGGAATTGACATGTCACAATCAGGGTTAATATCAGGATGGTAGACTCACTTCACAGTGGACGAGCTTTCTTGGTGGGAGGTATTATTGTTCAGTATTCCTCCTAATTCGGTATTTATGGACCCTGTATTGGAATTTCCTGCAGATGCCGCCCATATCCACCCGCCAACTGGGAGCCAGGTAAAGCCGATTTCATCATTGTTTTGATTAAAAGCTAAGCACATCCAAGGGCATGAACACTGGTATACAAGATTCCTACAACATCGCATGGAAACTTGCACTTGTAGAGAAAGGACTTGCACACCGTTCTCTTCTTTCCACCTTCTCCGAGGAACGTATTCCCGTTATTAGCGAAATGCTCGACATCACGGCAGGTTATATGGAGAAAACTTTTCGCAAGAAGGATCTTCGCCCAGGCGACATCGAGCACATGAGCGCGACGAATATGCTCGGGGTTAATTATCGTTCGAGTTCCATAGTCTTTGATGAAAGCATTTCCAAAGAAGCAACACGAACTTCAGCGTACGGAGGAACAGATGGACCTGTGTGCGCAGGCGACAGGGCTCCCGATGCACCTGGCTTGCTGAAATTCGGGGATAAGGGAGAGACGGCCATCAGGCTACATAAGCTGCTCAGCCCCACGTACCATACCGTGCTAATTTTTGCCGACAAGGTCGCAGACATACTCCAATCTGGCCACTCGTGTTGTTTGATGTACCAGCGAGATCTTGTCCGCTCGGTTGTCATTCGCTCTTCAGGAATCCCTCTCACCCAGGAGGATGTTAAGGGTGATGTTTACGAGGATCGCGATGGACATGCGTATGCTGCATACACAGGCCCCGAAGGAATAAGCAATGTTTTCATTATCCGTCCCGATGGTTATATTGGAGCAAGATTAGGAAGTCTCGGCAGTGTAGAAGGGTATTTCAGAAGTATCTTCAGTGACTATGCCCAAATGGTATGAGGCGATTCTTGAATTATGCAGTACATTTTCTATTTGGACTCATGACCTACTATTTCAATTGAACGGGTATACAGAGCTTGAGATGGAGATAACACAAACAATACTTATGCACTGAAAGTTCAAGATGATGATGATTTTGTTGGCAAGGTTGCCCATTATGGTTGTAGGACTAAAATCAGAATTGTGGCGCAGATCCTTTTTCAGTAAGGTCAATAGCGGGAATTGCCGACGTTTCCCACCCCTAACTGAACAACGCTTGCCATACCAACGCTTGCCATACCTAGCATATCTACAACTTGACCAACACCTTCTATTGGCGGGTTCGAATTTTCTGCGGCCAAAAATGTGCCCAGGAACCCGACTCCCTGGGTCCCTAAATTTTTTTTAGACGGAAAAACCCCGAGACTAACCACCAAAGTCGTCGTAGATCTCCTTGAGATTCAAAATCAACTCGAAGCTCCGGATTCTATGTCTACTTATTGTCTGGATATTGAAAATGGCAATGTATACGGTGCTACGTGCTGTCTGGATTTCGTTAGGATGTATCGAATAGACTGATTCAGGGATTGGATTCCTGCAGCATGTGGATTCCGTGAACAGTTAAATTGGTTCTGCCTGCTTGTTATCTTCTTTTGGGGACACTGTACACGTTGGAAAATTTACATTCTCGTAGTACAGTGCAAGGCTGTCAATCTAATCTCACCTGATCGAGAAGTGTCCACTGCACAAACTTTAGGCACTCTGGATTCCATCCTATATCACCTGGCCTGCCAGTTCTAATCAGAAGTTGTAGAACTGCTTTGGCAAGAGTCCTCATGGATCACCTTCCCGCTGTAACATTCAGTCCATCCACTAAATTCGGGCCGAATTGTAGAGTTACCCATTGTCATTTTCAACCTTAGGTTCTACCAAGCATCTCATCACTTATGAACAAAGTCACGCGTCCTTTACTTCCAACAAGTGTTGCAGGCAACGCGCTTTTTATCCAGAAGGATCCCAAGCACCCCAAAAACAAAAAGGCACTTATGTGTAGAACCCGACTCGGACATTTATATTAATACCCACCTTCTGATAAGTTCGTTATAGAATTGTCCCTCCTGCATGAAGTTATCCCCATGTATGAGTTCTCCGTTCTTTCGCTATTCTAAAGACCAAAGTTTACCCAATCCAAGATACCAGCGTCAGACACAATCCACGATTCCATAATGTATCACATCCTTACTGCTTTCATAATTGACAACGGATCCTCAGTACCTCAAAAAGCGTATATTTCCGACCTCATGTATTGACATGAAAGATTATCTAACTACAAACTTAACTTTCAACCGAACAGCCCTGCCGTCGAATTGTATACATTACCGGATTTTCCAATGGGGGCGTGCTACTCATGGTGGCATGTTAGATCTTTCAGACGAGAACAATAACCACACTAACACGTTCATGAATTGCAGTCCACCGCCTGATCTTTTCAATTACCATTACCACCAGGTGCTATGATGCAATCTCGAAAAAAGCTTGAAAACTCTCTATCCCTGGAGCACCACCATACGCTACCTGTTTCGCCGTTATATACGAGGGCACTCAGGCATCTACGTGCAAATTCTTCCCGTTTGAACCACGCTCGCCCACAACCTGCCGTCTTGCCGCTGTCAGGCAACGTGTGAACTGATGCCGATTCCGACCCTGGATCTTCCCAAGAACAATAAGCCATTGCACGAGTTTCTTGTACTAATTTATTCTTACTCACACAATGACACCGTCTAGACACACCGGAATAACGACAATACTAGCGGCTAGAACTTTCTCATTCAGACTCGACCTACGAATTTTACATCATACCGTGGACTTTCAAAGCTGGATAACACTTGCATATACTTAAAGTTATAGATACAAAGGACTTTTCGATTGATTATGATCCTATATTACATACACATGCCAGCAGGGAGTTTAAGCTATCCAAATACATCAAAGGTAGGGTATACAAATCCGCCTGGAAATTGAAAAAGGGTATGCAAAAGCGAAGGTATTGCTACAGAGAAGTAAATCAACAAAGCGACTGATAGCACAAAAGGCTCTGATAAAGCGTAGCTCAGCTTCGCCGTCAGATGTAACCAAAAAAATAAAGAAATTCTAGGACCGATGAAAAGATTAGAGTACTGGGCGCTGGGAGGCCAAATATATACTATCTGTTAGGGTATCGATTAATTACCATTAAGGGACGAATCCAGTCGTCATAAAATGTTTTCGCGGGATCAGGGTGTTCGTTTTCGCATGGTGCCTTTCGTTTGTCCATCGAAATGGTCATTGCGTGTGTGCGTCAGATGTTCGTTAAGTTGTGCAGAGTGTTGGCATCCAGATATAGACCGTCAAGTTTCAGGTCAAAGGTTGGTGGCTGGCGAGATGGACGAACGAGATGGTGTCGATAAGAGATAGTAAAATAACGTAGCCCAATCATAGCTCGGGATCATATGCAGGTGGGGCATATGCGTTCATCCGGGGTCCCCTGGAATGCATCGTCGCAATCTCGACAGGCTCGGAAAGAAGCGCAGCAGAATCCGACGTGAATCCGACAGCTCTGAATGGACAGAGAACCACGGCGTACTGTATAGAACGTAGCTAAACGTCAGCTTCATAGTTTTTGCGATCCAAGAGTGACCTCTGCTTATTGTCTTTACACCTTCCACCAGATATGGTAATAATTGATGCGCGATGTGATGATTTGGAAGGTGTGTGGACAAAAAAGGCAGGTCTGAAACGAAGATGTGGTTCGGTACTTACGGAAATACTAAAGTGCCCCATCTCAGATGTAGGCCTCATATCTTTCGTGAGCCGAATTTCTCCTTCGAGATGTCGTGTTTTTTCCGTCGAATGTACGTCATGTGCTGCAGATGGCCACCAGGTCGCAGCGCCCATATCTTCCACGTTCTCGTTCCATGCGACGTCCTCTGCCGAAGTGCAAGTCCTCTTGAAGAAACGCACTCGTCTTCTCAGGAAGACGACAATAGCGTTTGGATTTGCGAGGAGATCCATTGCTTGCGAGTCCCGACCTTCCAGGGTAAGGAACAAAGGTATGACCGTTCCTCTTGCATAACACAGCTATTTGATAAAGGAAAGTCAGATGATGCTACCACAACGAGAAGTCAATGCATATACGTACCGGTCTCGCAAGTGACAGCTGTAAGAATGCAGAAAAACGTAAGTACGAACGGAATGTCAAAATTAAACTTTGTCGAAGCAATACATACAGTTGCCTTTGTTTCTACTCGCTGTGACCTGAACATCGTGCCTCGAATGGTGACAGGCCGTAGTGCCTTCCAGCCATCTGGATCCGTGATAGGCCCAGGAATCGGCAAGAACTGTTGATAAGCAAGTTGCCTGAGTATGGAAGGCGCTTCTGGCCTACTACTTGGAATGTACCCAAATGCGGTCTTGATCCTGGCAGAATATATGCGCTATATCCATCGAAAGTAAGTGACATGGAATGCAGAGATAATATCGCACAAACCTATTGTCCGTACGCAACATCCCTCTCAAGATGTTGATCGTGAGGTCATACTGGACGCTCACCCGTGTATTTCGCTCCAGAAATGTTTCGGGAAGACGAAAAGAGCGCTCATCCCCCGATCCAGAGGGTACTGTGACCATGCGTGGAAGAGGAATGGAAAGCGGCCATACACAGTGCCCAATGAGCTTGTTGGACGAAGCGCCTTCTGAAGGAGATGGCACGCGTGGAGTTTCCATCGACTTTGCCCAGATCGGCTGCGTCAGGGTAAGGAAGATGAAGCAATCGTCGATCTGTGAACCAGTAATGATACGACCGGTCACCTGAAGATACTGCTAAATACCATAGAAAAAGAATAAATCCTTATCGCAACGTACCGTGGCCGTAATGGCCTGTATTGAGTCACCCCGTTCCGCATCAACTTCAAGTTGGCCATTGATATTCTCCTTCTCAAAGAACGTAGGCAGCGATTTAGACGACTTTGCACTGCTTCTGAGCTTGAGCGTGAGCCACGGCCTATTCTTCCCTTCTGAAGTCTGAAAGACATGTTCCGTGGGCTCTCGAACGACTTGTAAATGTTGGGCAACAGTTGCGCGTCTCGAGTAGGGAGGGAGGACATCGTTAGTGGCGTCAGCGAAGGGTCCTGGAGCAGGTCTGGAGAATCTCCTGTATTGGGGCGGAGATGAGACGTCCATTAGGGGAGAGAGGGATTGGATGAGGGTATGGCAGATTACGCTTCATACCGAGGACTATATACAGCACAATGCATAAGCTAATCTCCTATTGTGGCTGTCAGAAAGGAAAATCGTGATTCAGTACAAACTCGTGCCCAAAAAGGGACTCTTCTTTCCCTAATTAACAATAGCGGTGTCTCCGTGCCGAACTTATCTTCCCACACCTCTCTTCCCATTCAATTGTCATCTCCGATCGCTTTGGCCCCGCTTTGCCTTAACCACCTTGAGGTCCTCAATTGTGCAAGCGAGCAGGCATCCGTCCTATCACCAGCCTGAAGGTAACCTATTGTCCCTGCTGTACTCGCAGTCGTCGGATATGTATCAGCTTCAAGGCGTCAGTTCGAGAGAAGATACATACCATGTTTGAGTCACTAATTGTCATTCTACATATTCTTCAAGCAAGAATCCTAACCTGTCAATGTGAATCATTCTCTGATGTTGCCGCACACTGAACAAAAGACGTATTTGGTTTAGCAGATAAAAATCATTCTTACACTTCAATTCATTAACATGCGGCTAACGAAAGAATTTTCCGAGCAGAAATTGAATGCGTCTGATGACCATGCTTCTTCAGATTCATACCTAAAACCTATCTGCACAGCTGTCCATTACTTCGACTGCGGCTGCTACGCAGACAGCTCTTCGCAAATATTGTAGGACTACCGTTTACTTTGCCGTACGTGACGGAATTAGAAAGTAATTATCTTTTTAAAAAATCACTGATCGTTTATGTCATTTTACCAACCGACGGCGCGACGGACAAAAGAAAGAATTCGGACATAAGCAAAATTATTACACGCGATAATGTGAAAGGGTTGAGGACAAAAGAATTTGGGTCCCTAGCAACAGTATCGAAAAGCGCCATATTCTCTTAATGTGGCAAAATGACTCTCAATACTTCTGTCAATCCTTCAAATATGCTGCCCTCCTTTCTCCACTCTACGCAACCAGATAGCATATAATCGACCGTGTTCTGCTGCGCAAACAATGGCGTGGTTTCCTCCAAAGGCAATGTATAGCTGATCAGACAAACCTTTTCTGTGGCCGAATATACACGTTCGCCCCATGCAGCCACATCTTACTCGGGGCGGGATGCTGTAACACCCTGCTGATGTATGTCATGTAAAGAATCACACATAGAAATGATCGCGAACGCCCACTGGCTAAACTTACAAACTCCACAGTATACAGTTACACTCCACATGGTTGGTCTAAAGTCAAAAAATGAACAAAAGATATACAATAACAAATCAAACCCCATGAAAGAGGGGAACACACTCACAGTAATAGCTTAAACACGCTATTGTCTGAAAGTCAGAAGCTCCACCTTACTTTCATCCCGAATGTCCAAGTCCTTGAAGTTTGCACATGCCACTGCCACATCTTGGGATGAAACCGACTCCAGAGAATGGAGAGGCGTATGATAAGCTCATGCTCTTTGACAGGGCAAAGGAGGCGGAGTTGGATTTACCCAAGGTATCCGACTGAGCAATGGGGAAGGCATCAACGACGATAGCGCCTAAGACTCCTCAGAACCACTTTTACGAGTTGGGAGACAAGAAATATACGCCATGATATTTTGAAAAAGTAGGCTCGAGTTCCAACCAGTAAGGAGAAGGGAACCGTTCCTTGATTGAGGTTAATTGAAGTAGCGAGGTCATCCATGTCGGATCAATGCCCCCGCGATTCGATCGCTGTTTATGAGCGTTATCCTGGGCTGATAAATGGGTTTTTGAAAACAATTCAAGTCCACGCCCAGAAACATCAACTGCCTGGTGCAATTTGACAAGTCAATTTCAGATTTGCTTTCATAACTGCGGAAATCAGACGTGTGCAGACTTGAGCGGCAGGAATGGTGAAAAACAGTAACCCGGTCCTAGCGACATACCAGGGCAAAAAATTGGCAAGGCACAGGAATCAGCGGGCAGCCTTGCTGAAGGACCGGATTCTCCAAATATTCAAGAAAAAGCCAGCTCAGAAGTCATATATCACCTTGACAATACGGGGCCTCGGGCAAACCTGGGGTATTCATTTAAACACCCCTCATACCGTAAGTCCTCGAGTTACGGGACTGTGGGCTGTGGAGACATCAGGCTGCTTGAGATGTCAGGCTCATACATCATCGTAAAATTTCCCTGTTTAACGCCTTTCGGTTGTAAATGAAAATTTCTCGTGATTCCCAAGACACTATCGTCAGAAAGCCAGATGCCCTCCTTACCTTCATCTAACATCAGTAAGATTAAGAATCGAGAACACAATATTATCTGCCTGATAAGCTTATACTCTGCATCAGGCCCAAGAATGAGACAGGTATCCGACTGCGCAATTATTCATGGGAAATACACCAACAGACAATAACGTCCACAAAAGAGAAAAACTTGAGAACAAAGGACCGATAAATGCCACTCTAAAACTCCTACACCTGTGCTAATTAGGGACGGAAAATGGAGGCCGAGGGATAAGCTCGGAATTGTTGATGTGTTGATGCAAAGTCGACAACACTCACAAAACATTGGCGAAGATGAGCCGAGTTGTCTCATGCACCCCATTTATCGACTAGTGTGGCCAACTCCGATTCATCCCGGAGGCACAGAAAAAATCGATAATCAATTGGAACACCGAACCTTGTCAGGCGATACAAAACCATACGATCCCCTAGCGCAACATTGTTGACGAGACGTTATCAGCTTGGGTCTGCTATCAACTTTCAATAGAGCATTTTCAAATATGGTCGAATTCGAGTGTAACAGATCCCATAATTGGATTTGACGATCTCAGAGTCCTTTTGGCATACTCGTCTCACAAGAGACGCAATTTGCGAGGAGGGAGCCGAGGATGATAGCGCGTTGCATGAGCGCGGCAAAAGCTGCATTTGAGGAACAGAACTTTAGTTTCTGAAGAAAGCAGACAGTAGAACCAGCGGTGTTGTCGTCACATACGATATTCTCACACATGTACTGGTCCGTGCGCACAAAGACAAAGGTATATAAACCATGTGTGTGCATTGAAACAACTCATACTTACCTTGATGGCATAGTCCCCTTCATGTATCTGGGATTGTGGGCCGTGGAGATCCTTCATAGCACGGCGACCATGTCCCTCAGAGGGTGTTTGCGGCTTGTATGGGCTTAGGCTCATGCATCGTCTAAATATTTTCCTGTCCTGCTCCGGCCACTCTGGCTGGGCAGGCTTCCTTTTTGCTTTTCAATTGTCCTAACCCTAACCCTAATGTATTGTAAAACTAGTGCAAAATCAAATAAAGTGAGAATCAGATCACAAAACATGACTCTTTAGCAAGAATTCCTCTAATTGATAAAACTAAGTAACAAAAGCTCGAATCTCACGAATACAAAGTTTTCTATATTTTCCTAACCGTATTGTGTTGTCCAATTGAATAATGAAGGCAGAGCAGAAATTCAAAAGAGAAGAAAAGAGGTATATATGTTTTGTCTTCGAAGGAATGGTGTACACGTTTAGAGAGTATGTACGTTATTAAGTCAAACATAAACGTGGTACGTCGTCGTATCATTACTACGAATGATAAAATGATAAATGATCAGCAATACTCCTCGGTGAGATAGAAAAATCCGCTTACCAGGAAGTAATCTGGCACACGCCGTGTTACCAGTGGTTCCCCAGCCCGCGGGGCAGGATCAAATTGTAGGCTTAGGAAGTTGCAAGTGAGCACTTCTCGCAGAATACGGCATGAAGGACAAAAGACGCACAAGCTGTAAGATAATTTTTCATCTATCTCCATTATCGCAGCTTGATTACCACAACGATAACAGTAGTTTGGTGCACTGAAAATTGTAACGACATTTCTATCTTGACCCCAACTGTAACCTATGTGAATAGACCGCGTTCAGCATTCGAGAGTAGTGTTAATATTGAAAAATGAAGACGTACCCTCCATCACTAATTGATGCGCCCTTGCCACAAGCGTAAGCCCGTTGTTGTGATTGAACGCCTCCGAAATATCCTGTCCAAACGTGTATCCAGCTCCACGGGGTGAGATTCCCCAACCACATCGATCGTCGGGGTCGGACCACAGCAAGTCGCACATGGGTCCTTCGTGGGGTACCTCTTGCACCCGGTCGATGGAACGAACATGGTCAAGCGTGTCGATAGAGGGTGACAGGCCGCCGTGTAGGCAGAATATCTGGGAGATGTCAGTCAGCAAGTCAAGTTTGCGACTGGGAGGAGCATAATGATGCAAGGAAGTCACCATTGATGAGACATTGTGCCCCATCACACACGATGAACCTTATCGTAATCGAATACGCGACGTTGAAAAAGAAAAACTAAGAGAAAAAGTACATACTTGATTGTCAATGAGGGCAGTTAGGGGAAGGTAATCGAACAAATCCGTGAAAAATCGCCATACATTGGCGTTTCCGTATTTTCTAAGGCATTCGTCATAGAAGCCATAAACTTGAGTGATTTGTCTCGACTCATGATTACCACGGAGGATGGTGACGCGGTCGCTGTATCGAAGTTTAAGAGCGACAAGTAGTGTCACCGTTTCTACGGAGTAGTATCCCCGGTCAACATAATCGCCCATGAAGAGGTAATTTGTGTCGGGTGAGTTGCCTCCGATCCGGAATAGTTCTGATAGATCATGCTGATGAGGACCGGAAGACAAGAAGGAGGAGAATAGATTTGAAACGGAGAACGTCGAGTAAGGTCAGAAAATGTTTAAGGTCTTTGAACAATCGGAGGACGCACGAATTGGCCGTGAATGTCACCACATACAGTGACTGGACACTTGACCGGCTTTACATTTCCTTCATCCATTAAAATTTCTCTCGTCTACAAGAAATAATCATATTCAGATACATAATTCACAGAGATATACCTAGAACTGCAAAAAAAGAGCGCTCTGGTTTAACCCTTATCCACGTACCTTGTCGCAAAGCTTTTTCACATCGACTTCTGACAGTGGTTTACATTGACTGAGCTGCTCGATCCAACCATCGATTTCATGCTCCATAATTAGTATATGTTTTCTAGAGAAGTCGAAGACAAAGAAAGGCGCTTGGGCAAAGGTGGTGGAATGATTGGTAGATACAAATCTTAGTGAACAACTATTGTCACACTGTCACCCTGACTGATTACAGACAAGAATTTCGCGACTACGCGTCTCTACTGACAACTTTGCTCAAATGTCCCAATTTGCTGTCGACCCGAATTCTGCACTATACACAACAGATGAGGTCAGTCTAGTTAACTGTTTGACGCGATCACCTTGCTGAGTTGCACAAAGTACGGACGGCCCTTCATCATTCTTCGGGAACAAGCAAAGAAAACAAGAGCTCACGGCATAGAGGCAATCAAGGTTTGTCTTTTGGTACTTTTGTTTTAGAATCTCACAATTGGTCCAGTCTCATATTCTTGCCGCCAAAACTGTTGCAAATATCATTCGAACATCCCTGGGCCCTCGAGGTGAGTTGAAATTATTTTCTACCACCAATTTACTGCTCTTAACACGCAGTTTAGGACTAGATAAAATCCTTATTTCACCAGATGGAGAGATTACAGTGACAAATGACGGAGCAACTATACTTGGGCAGATGGAAGTTGAACACCAGATCGCCAAACTGCTCGTCCAACTATCGAAAAGTCAGGATGATGAAATTGGGGATGGCACAACAGGAGTTGTGGGTGAGCACTCTTTGCTTTTTTATTTTAGTTCCCAATTTAGAAAAAAAATAGTTCTCGCTGGAGCACTTCTTGAACAGAGTGAAGCCCTTTTGGACAGGGGCCTTCATCCCATCCGAATCGCAGACGGCTTCGACCGTGCATGTGCAGTCGCAGTCGCTCAACTGGACCGTATTTGCGAAACTATTGAGTTCTCGCGTGATAATACCGAAAACCTTATTAAGACCACAAAAACGAGTCTGGGTAGCAAAATGTACGAACCTTTTTACTCTTTTGTCATAACCATCAATTAAAATCATCTTAGCGTCTCAAAAGAACATAACCAGTTTGCAGAAATTGCCGTAGATGCCGTTCTAACGGTTGCAGATCTTGATCGGCGTGATGTTCCGTTCGACCTCATCAAGGTCGACGGTAAAGTCGGCGGTTCCTTGGCAGACACTACACTTATCAAGGGTGTCCTCCTTGACAAAGATATGTCCCACCCTCAAATGCCTCGCAGCGTCAAAGATGCCAGGCTTGCTATCCTTACTTGCCCATTCGAGCCTCCCCGTCCGAAGACGAAACATAAGCTGGATATCACAAGTGTAGAGGAGTTCAATAAGCTGAGGTTATACGAAAAGCAAAAATTTGAAGACATGATTAAGATGGTTAAGGATACCGGGGCGAATTTGGTGATTTGTCAGTGGGGTTTCGATGATGAAGCCAATCATCTCCTGATGCAAAATGAGTTGCCCGCCGTACGATGGGTGGGAGGCCCTGAGATTGAAGTATGTATCCGTTCGGCCTTCATCAGTGATCGTGTTACTGACAATTGCGAATAGTTGATTGCTATTGCAACTCAAGGTCGTATAGTTCCTCGATTCGAAGATCTTACAAAAGAGAAGTTAGGTAAGGCTGGGATTGTACGAGAGGTTTCCTTTGGCACGACGCGCGACAAGATGCTCGTCATCGAAGAATGCGCAAATACCAGGGCTGTCACTATATTTGTCCGAGGAAGCAACAAGATGGTAAATTTTGTTCTGTTTTCTTAAAATGGCTCATACATTCGTAACAGATTGTGGACGAAGCAAAACGCGCACTGCACGATGCCATCTGCGCAGTGCGCAACCTTGTCGTTGACAACCGAGTAGTCTACGGAGGTGGCTCGGCAGAGATAAGCTGTTCGATTGCTGTGTCAAAGGCCGCAGACGAAGTAAGCTGCTCAGATTCTCTATCCTTTAGCTTGCCAACTTAGGCCCACACGTTTTAGATCCCAACAATCGAACAGTATGCTATGCGAGCCTTTGCGGCTGCACTTGATGCTATTCCACTTGCACTCGCCGAGAACAGTGGTCTGTCGCCCATCGAGACGCTTACTGAGGTTCGCAGCCGGCAAGTAAACGAGAAGAATTCGCGTCTTGGTATTGATTGTAACGGACGAGGGGAAAGCGGTAAGCAAGAACCTACATTTCGTTTGATCACAAGATGTCTAGACTTCTTTTATAGACATGAAGAAACAATTTGTGTATGACCCTTTTATCTCAAAGCGACAACAATATCTCCTCGCGACGCAACTTGTTCGTGCCATCCTGAAGATTGGTAATTTATTTTTTTCATTTCTGTCTATAACGTTGTCTGATGGATCTACTCTTTCCAGACGATGTCATTACATCTGGCCAGGCTGACGAGTAAAGATATGGCAATGTGTATAACTTCTGAAATTGCATACCATCGTATTTCAGCATGCTGCGCGTCCTAGTTCTGCTTTTTGCACTTCGAGAAACGGAACTGGTGTATGCCATTTTTGGGTGTCATCAGTTCTCATGACGTGTTAGTTCTCTGATGGGGAACATTCTCCGTTTTATGGATTCTGACGTTTTCGAATGAATTGTCAACGGTTTTACCCGATACTTCAGACACAAAAGGCAAGATATGGAACCAGTTAGGAAAAAGTGTGGAATTTCTAAATCCAGCCCCGACTCCGTGACGTCATATTCACAGTGGAGAAACAAGATATAAAGCTCGACCTTTTGCTCAGTTGCGCCTTACACACCTACTACGATGTTTACACTGTCTACAACTGCACCTCGTTCTGCCGGCGTCTTTCGCACTTCGGTTTTACGCGCTGTTCAAGCGGTGGGTGTTACCCCCCACTCTACAAGGTTGATTACATTTACAGTCCGTCCGCCTATTGTACTTATCCTCGACCAAAGGTTTTATTCTAGGTGACTATTGAGCCAAAAGTAATGGTCAAAGATCTTGCTGATTAGTTGTCGGTGGTTAGTACTATGCATGAAAATGATCCCGAGGTACGTGTTTGTATTCCTTTTGATATGTTAACATGGCGTCTTAAACGGTGTACAGGTGTTGGAAAGAGAAAAGATTAGGAATCTCACAAGCAGCCAACGAAAGCTGTCACCCCACGAGCATGCGCCAGGTTGGAACGAAAAGCTGGCCAGTGCGTCCGAGGCCGCTGTTAAAGTGTGTCCACATGGCCTTCTCACTTGCGCAGCGTATAATGACTTTGAACCACAAGGCTGACAGATCGATCGGAAAAGCAGAGGACCTTGTCAACACAACCTTAGATCATTTGCGCACTATCCGTGAGGAAACTGAAGCAGAATCAACAACGGCTACTTACGCCCGAGAAGAGGTCGATGGTCCGTTGAGAGGGGTCGGAAAGGAAGAGGTGGTTATAAAACAAGAAGAGACGATCATCAACGAAGGCGGGACTACCAACCGCGCGGTTAAAGAAACCCATAAAAAGTTTTTAGGGATGACGTCTAGCGAAGAAAACGTGAATCACGCCCAATTTCTAGCCTGTATGATTGCTGATGCTTGTGTCTCAGGTCAAGGCCGACAGAGGAGAAATCTGAACTTCCTAGGTTTGATCAAGAACAGCCTGCAAAGTCAATTTCTGTCATGGAAAAAACAAAAGATGATCAGACCTACAATGTAGTATCAAACTTAGCTTTACTAGATGATGAAGGGTCTGCAACTCGCTGCAAAGCTTCTTCAATTCTTCGTCTTTGGAATTTGCCGTTGACACCGTACCTCGAATGTGTATCGTAAGCGTTCTTGCTAATGATCTTACCTCAAAGAAAGGATAGGATGGTATTAGTTCTGTGCATGAGAATGTGTAAAGATTCAGGCCGGCACATCTGACGATTTTCAAGTTAGTAAGTTTTTGACCTAGTACCTGTTAAGACAGAAAGAACAAATCGAGGTTGAGTCACTTGCAGGATCAAAAATAAACTCCCATCTCATGTTTTACTGAATTGTAACGCCTCGTAGTCTTTCCCGAAGATACGACTTCCTGGGCACAGAGATGATCTTTGACGAAAAAGGTCTGTTTCCAAGTTTGGATGCTTGTTAGACCAGTAACCGCATCAGTATCAGAGTCGAGAATTTACAGGTAGCTTAAGTGTCCGTCCCGTATATAATCATTAATTTTGTAAGTGGCTAAACATTCATCTCATCTTTATCTCCGTTCGAGTTAAATACACGCATTTCATGACAATCGTGACGACGTTCAGCAGCATATGCAACCTCTGGGTCATCTCTGTCCGGCATATTCTCTGGAAACTGTGTTGCGGTTGGTCCATCGTGTTGCTTGCCCTGTTCACCGTCTGTCCCCAGTGACCTGATAATTGCAGACTTGTAAATTGTATAGTCCTGATAGAAGCCGAAGCGAATGTTTCGGTAGACATAGCAGGACATGTTGTTCATTATGACTATGGTTGGATTGCAATATACGAAGCGGTTGTCCTTGGCGAATGCTGCCATGACGACAACGTTGACAACGTTGACGGCGAGAGATATCCTGGCACAAAGAATTAGTGGGGGTGACTCAGATGCAATGTCAAGGCGAACAACATTCACAGGTAATAAGCCTGTCCGTCACGCAAAATAGACTTTGAGAAGGCAAAAAGATGCTCTCCTAATACCATATCTCTAAATCCACGTTTTAAACTGACGGGGGTATATGAGTACCCCATGAATGCCCGGGAAGTCGCCACAAAAATGAGTGTGTCATATGCCAAAGCCACCGCAGTGAGTACCGAAGATTTCTTTGACCTCGATTGGGCGCAGTAGTTCGTCTTTCCCACTCTAAAGGCTGAGGTGCCTATCGCAACGGCAATGGCACTTGCAAGGACACAGAGCCACAAAAGGGAAAAGAAGGTCACGACAAATTTGTTGTTACCGTAAAGTGCCGAGACGCGCGCAACGAATGGCAGCAAGGTTGACAGAAGAGCGACAATGTACATGAAGCTGATGTCACGTATGTAGCCGCAGTTGCCGATCGGTGCAGCTGGTAAAAAGGCATGGCCTTGAATACGGGCTCAACGAATGATGAAAGGTTCACCCACTTTGTGCAATAACCATGCCTAGTACATAGCCGAGTGTTGCAATTCTAAATTCATGGTTAGCATACGAGACGAGCTAGAGGAAACGAACTCGCCTTGAAATGCAGTAAACAAAAAACGAAAAGTTAATCCGATACTTCGTTAACAATTTATAGTCTTCTGGCAGATGCATAACGATGTCCCACAAAAGAACCTAGTGGATATTAATTCATCATGTCAAGTGAAATTCAAGGATAATCGAGCTTACTGATAGAGACCCAACGGCGAACAGAAGTTGAATTGTCATTTCCCTAGCCAGGGTCGGCGTCACCCAAGCCATAGGAGTGTATGGGTTAAGGAGCTGAGGCCCAGGATTAGTTGCATTGCCAGCTGCAGACATGGCGTATAGTCGTTGTGAGGCAATGGTAAGGTCGGGTCGAAACTATCGGCCTTGGTTGAAGCCTCCAAGCTCAATAAATAGGCCGAGAGCTTTAATAGAGAAGGGAAGATCTACGACGACATGCACATCTACCTTGCATGTTACCTTGCTTTTACCTTGCTTGCAAGGTCACTGCTTTGCATAGCTAATATTTTTAGTACCATTGGCAATCCCCGAACAAAATCATTTGATTTTACTTTCCAATCGAAGGATTTGAAGCAAGTGCTGTAGCAAGAATTTCGAATTTTCGCAGGAGGACATTGTGCAGAGTTGAAATGTTCGTCTTCCAAAATTGGGCGCCAATGGCCAAGCTCCGGGCCGATGAAACCGTTCAAGCTTCTTCGCGCAAGACGGCACCATACAATTGCCAGAGTATGTTTCTATTACACGGTACAGATAGGCAGAGTTTGAACTCAGGTGATAGAAAAACGAGGTAGATGCATGACACCAGCTTGAAGCGGACGAGAAGCCCCAGCCTTCCACTCACAGAACAACAGCGAACTAAACGGCCAAAGCTACTATGCATACAAATTCCTCGGTCCTCAACGACAGATCCTGAGGAAAATGCTACCCCTTCATGTTCCTCACTATTTTCACCAGACCTTAATTCTCTTTTTGATGACATTGACGACTTCAGTAATGACATTGGGAATTCCCTCAGTGGATCAGAATTGCTAGAGGATTACGTGGCTCTACGGACAACAGCTCCTATACCTGGACTCTTTTTTGACCCCATGGCAGTCATTCCTCAGGAACTCGAGGATTCCGTAATGTCTTTCTGCATGCAATCGTATTTCAGTTCCACTTCATCCAATCAGGTCATGCTTTTTGGTCGACTTCTCCCTATTTCTGTGTCACCTTTGAAGGCGACTTCTGGACTTCCAGAGGTCCTGCTTGACCTCCTTGAACATGTCTCTGTGGTGCTTAAAAATATATTACCACCAGGAACTTATGATCTCCTATTCCCGACTATGCCGACTATGGCACGTCAGGCTATCATTAATCTCTACGAGCCTGGCGAAGGAATTTCACCTCATGTGGATCTTCTCGGACGATATGCTGATGGCATAATTGGAGTCAGCCTCGGCAGTGGGTGTGTCATGCGCTTTGACAAAGTACTGAGAGACGATCAGGAGGCGGAAGAAAATACACGTTGGGACATGTATCTTCCAGAGCGTAGCATCATCGTTTTGAGCAAAGAGGCTCGTTACGATTGGACCCATGGCATAGAGGAGAAAACGAGAGACCCCGTAGAAAATCCAGCCTCCGAGGGAGACAGTTCCAGTCCACGAGTTGTCGGTGCCTCCCAGCGTCCTTGGACTCGGATTGAACGAGGGGTCCGATTGAGCGTCACGTTTCGCTGGCTGCTTCCTGGTGCGGATGTCGTAGGCGATGACGGTTGTGATGATTTGACGTAGGGGGGGTGTCGTTCTTACGCTTCTGAAATTTGACTTTCGTGAAAATGTAAACTCCCCAGACGGCTTCGTGTTGAGACAGACCGACATCTAGGCCTTTACTTATTTATGAACGAGTATCCCCTTGCGCGAAGCAAGTTGGTGTGTTATAATTCAAGGGGTTATTTAATAAAGGTCCATGTTGATGAGGCAAACTATGAGTCTACTGGATCACAAGTGACTTACATACTGTCCAGTGTTGTCATTCGCAATCAGAAACAAGCCACCGTGAAGAACATCGACAAGCTACTGAGCGGGTAAATATTAAACCGTATATGGATTCCATCTCCTTACTTATTCGCACAAGAGAATTGCCTCTCGGAACGGTTTCTTCCTGATTATCAACCTCTCGTACTATCACATTCTTCCGATGACAAGAATTTCAACCTCCTTCAAATCGCTGGAAATATTTCAGATGATTCAGAACATTCATGGCTAGTTATGTTCCTCAGAATGTATTATATGACTGTTGATAGGCCAATACAGGAGATTTGGGGTTCTCTTTTTTTATATAGAAAACAATTCTTTAACAGAATCGTTCCGCTGCTGCCTCAAGGATCAAACACTCACATATATGTGAGTATGTCACAGTACTATCGCTTACGGGGTGTTTTACCACGATTTACTGATTACTAAATTTCACCACATCGACTACCAAAAATATATTGATGACATACATGTTTCAAAAG
>QDKV01005297.1_pt1 | contig 48052 bp, 67 predicted proteins | sample 1861101 | NCBI WGS metagenome assembly QDKV01 (sample SAMN04275158, study PRJNA302643) | Fungus metagenome, whole genome shotgun sequencing project. | isolation source: fruitbody | host: Mallocybe terrigena | place: Sweden | collected 2013
GCGAAGTGCGCTGGCTTGTAGAGGCGATAAATGAATAGATACATCAACTTGGGCAGGTTACTGCTTTTCCAAGTCACAGATACGTTGCGTATGCCAACCCCTTCAATCCCTAAAAGGAACAAGACTTGTTTTTGGTCGATCAGCATCCCCTGCGCAATGTGGAGGTCAGGTCGCGCGAGTAGGAGGTCATGTAGATAGGATACCGCTTGTTTCTTCTGCTCTTCCTTGGTTTTTCCTAAGGACACTTTTTCGGCCGCAAATCGGACGCAAGGCCACAATGCAGCGTCGTTCTGCCAGTCCTTGTCAAAAGCGGCAGTTATGTCGGGCTTACATTTAGAGTCGGTTACGTGGCCGAGTGGAGGGTTGTCCCCTGTGTTCTTGAATAGCAGCAGGGAATTCTTCGCAAAGTCTAGGTTATAAGCAAGAGAGGCGAAAATAAGACAGGAAGCGAGTGCTTCGAAGAGCTGAAACTCGTCGCGTTTGTGTTCGTCGTAAAACTTGGGTCTAACCACAGGAGATGACAATATCGAAGATGGCGGGCCTTGTCGAAGGGGCGTACTAGGAGGGGGGCAGACGCCATATGATGGTTAAATGGTTACTTATTCAAGTAACATGACCTGTCCTTGAACACTTCACCAACATAAGTGTGGTTTGGTTGAGAGCATGTATTTAGAATTATTCCAAGTAGTTCTCTTTAATACGTTTAACAACCTTGTTCACTTAATGTACATATTCCAACAGGAGACATGAGTAAGAACCCTCGACTTGGGGGAAAATACACACTAGATACATAACTGGCTCGTTGTAGGCTGATGAGTATAACTTGTGTACATTTGAAACGTTACCTTTTTGAAGTCCTTCCCATGTAAGACATGAACAACGTTGACACCACGCTGCCGTTGAGCAGAAGTTTGCCAAACTGGTATAAAGTTGTCTTCGCAAGTGAAATGAATAACCCACCCTTCCACCGCAGAAAGCGTGTCCATGTATGTGGGGGTTTTATCAATGTGGTCTTTTATAAAACTTTCTTCTCCTGTAGCCAACAGCTCCAAGACAATGGGTTCATTGTCACGTTTTTGAAGGACAATGTCGGAATACTTGTGTCGTCCATCAACGGTTATTGTGTGTTGACCAGTAACGGACCATCCAGAGATACGTAGCCAATTGGTTAGGATCCGCATTAATTCTGTGTCATAGACACTTTCACGAGGGACCGCAGTCTTGCGATGGCCGTCGACAGGCACCTTTGAGGATTTGTATGAGTGGGAGTATGCCGATTGAATGAGGTCCTTATCAAAGCATTTGAGAGACTCTGTCAAAATGAATAGAATATCGGGGACATTCATACGAATGTCTGGGATAGGCACCACTGGGGCATTGCGAAACAAAGAGGGTATGACTCGCATTCGAATCAACCCATCGATAAGAGGAGAGGCCACATGATACTTTAGTTGTTGCACATCTGGTCGTAGCAGCATTCCTTCCGAAGTCAGAAAATCTGCTAGTGCCTCATCCTGGTGCAAAATATCGACATCTCCAAGAAATCCAGCGAATAGAGACCGATACAGTTGTACAACATCTTGAGCGTTTTCCTCAGACAGATTTTCAACCATACGACGAAAGGTGTTGTATGATGCAACACAGTCATAAAGCCTTGTGGTGGAGAACCTCTGCCAATTGTGGAACGATACGGTTCGCGCGCTGTTACACAGACTTGCGAGATTGTCCGCAATGGCCATGCCACAAAGGCAGACCAGCCCTGGATACCTGAAAGGGTGTGAGCGACAAACATTAAATTAGTCAAGCTATGCGTACCCGCTGGACTTTTCCCATATGTCCATAACGACAGCACTCTCTATGGTAATGTCGTAATCTTGTTCGAACATTTTAAAAAGTTTTTGCGTTTCTTCGATCACAAAATAGGGGGTTTGCACGGCATCCGAGACATTGAAAGGGGATAAGGAAATGTCTTTCGTGGTTAAACGAATGGTGCTAAACGTTCCCGCGGCGACGATGCTCTTGATTGCCGAGTCGCTCGAGTGTTTTATCCCACGCAGCGTACGAAGGAAGTCATCTCGAATCGCCTCAGAAGCTCGAGAGATCTCACTGAGTTCATCCATTAGAAGAACAACTGGGCGGTTCCATTTGGAAGATGAAAAGACAGCGCTAAAAGTTGTCGGAGAAGTTATCTTGTCAATTCGGAGCTCTGAGCCGACTGAAGACCAAAAGGCATCAACATCATGCCTATAGTCCAGTAACTCGAAGGTGACACTTATTTGGGGGTAAGAATGAGTAGATAACAACTTTCAACGACATACTAAATGCAATGGTAACCCAAGTCGTCGAGCAACCGGCTTAGCCGGAGCAGTCGGGTGGTTTTTCCAGAAGCTCGGGGTCCCAGAACCAGTAGAAATTTGGAATCAAGCACAGCATTGACAAGACGTTTATTTTCCCTTTGCTCGGCAGGATCCAAAACATAAGTTTGGTCGTATGGAAAAGATATGGGTCCAACAACATGCCATTTCTTCCTCTGTTCACCTGCAGGCAAGTGGTGATTGAGCAATTATCGGTGTCACTGACGCGCGCTTACCGCCACGTGTTCTCTTGGGTCCTTCAGTCTCCTCTGTAGTCGGGGATCTGGTGCGCTTTCTGGAAGCTACTCGCATTAGCCAGGAATAGAACGATGAGACCAGACATGAATTGGATTGCTCACCGTCTGCGACTCGGAGGTTGGATTGGTCAGAGTAGAAGGTATGCTCACGAATCGAAGAGCGCTGTACGACGATATGTATGCCGTATTGAAGGGGCTCGGCGAAGTGTTTCTGCAACGGCTCATGGTTGCGTAATATTTGCCACTCCGCTTGAACGTCGTGAAGCTCTTCAACAGCAGTGACGGGTTGAGGTGGCTTCCAAGCTTATCAAAATCAATCGGTCTACAGAGGACTGGTAATTCACCTTGAAAAGTTTCAACTGGCCAGGCAAAATCTTGTTGGTCAGCTTTGCCTTGCGGACTATCTCATCTCGCAAGTCCTCCACCATCTTATCCGTTCCAATCTTTACCGAGAACGAGTCTTCGGAGTATTCAAGGATAAAACAGAAGAGCCTAATCTCATCTGAGGCGGTGATATAGCATTTATCAAGGCCGATCTGCTGAAAACACACCGTTGACGCGTTGGACGTCGATGGCGAAATGTTCGGAGCTGTAAGGAGAGGAGACAATAATGGAGTATTTGCTAAAACGTAAAAGTAACTCACTTTGGGAATCCATTGAATCTGGTGGTAGGACGTTTTTGGCGGGAATGCGTGGGTATGTTTATCTAAGCGCCGAGATTGCTTGCGTTTAATCATCTTCGCCATGGCAGGAGGACTCTGTCCGACGAAGGCACCTCCATCTCAATCCGCAAATTAGAACCGTAAGCACACCTTTTCCACAGTTACGCGGCCAGCTCCTCCTAAAGTTAAGTCCAAAACGGGCAAAGGATGAGGATACGGAAAATAAGTTCAGTCTTGCAAACTTCATTCTTGCGGCCAAAATCTTGGCGAAATCCGTGAGGAAGAAGCGTGAGTCTTTTCTTTCTTTGTCATTCTCTTTTTTTGCCGACGTATGGTCTTGATTTAGATTTTGCAAACAAGCGCCAAGCTTGGTGTTCAAGTCCACCGGAAACAAACCTCATCGCGCGCACGTAACTGACACTCAGTGTAAGCCCGATTACATTGCCGCTATTGGGGAGACGACAATACCACGCTCTGGCCGTGCATCTCGCAGGGAAACAAGCTTCTAAAGGAAAGTCCCGCGACGAGCAGAAGAGACAAGCCATTTCGTATTTACATTACCTGACCTGACCTCCATGTTCCCGCGACGAGCAGAAGAGACAAGCCATTTCGTATTTACATTACCTGACCTGACCTCCATGTCGCACAAGGAATGCTAACCTCGAAAAATGGGATCATGTTCCTTCTTGGGATTGGGGGTGGTGGCGTACGCCGTTTCTCTGCCGCTTGGGAGATAAGCTTTACCTTGTCTATCGCCTTTCCGACCCAGATCATTTCAAGGAGCCGTCGTATCCCGCGACGTTTCCAAATTTGTGGGAATTATGCGACGTATACCATCCGAATCACTTTCATAATCAAGTCTAGGGTCGGTGGCGTCGAAACCGAGAAGGAGAAAGCTGCTTAGGAATTCCAGTATATGAGGTCAACAAGCTTTATAACACAGTACATCAGCTCAAGTTTATGGGAGGCTGCTGTTCAATCATTCTGAAGTCTGCATTGATGGCCACAAGGAAAACATATACGATCAGGTCTAGAGCGTCGCTGAGAGTCAAGGCGAAAGGGTGGTAAGCAGAGGACTAAGAGGGTCAATGGATTCATCTATCCTCTGTTGCGAGATAACTCCTGTAAGTTCCATTGGAGGAACCAACGAAGTATGCTGTTTCCAGGGAGAAAATGTTCAGGATGCAGGGCAACGAGCTCATATTCATAATAAAACTCAAGGCAGAGAACTATCACAAGATAAAGGTTCAGTATAAACTGAAAATGAACAATCTACAAGCTCAGATTGAGTGAACGACACCTTGCTTTGCCCTGTCGATCCATTTCACCTTGACGACATCAACAGTTTGATGGCGTAAGTGTAACAAATGATTCAACTGTTCGAAATCAGATGAGGTACCAGACCACAAATTCAGACTTACAAGAGTGAGGTTACAATGGTCATCAAAAGAAAACATTTTATATGGAATTATACGCAAGTCTTCAATGAAGGACTCTTGCCAGTGTAGGCGAGCAGATAATTCAGCAGGTGTCTAGAACTCCCAACTTACAATTTTTGTGGGCCCCCTGACAAATTTGGTGAGAATATTTGATGGTTTTCGTTACCATGCATGCATCATGTCCAAAGCCGGGACATGCAACAAATTTCCGGGCCGCGTTCAAACGGACCGGCCTTGGTTTATGCGCTGGGGCATTCTCCATCCCTTCATTCTCCAAACATCTGAACATGCGATTCCTGATTTTTGGAGGGTCAGGCCCGAGTGGTATAGCCCTCATTAGCAAGGCACTTGAGGTCTACCCTGATTCGACTATATATGTCTACGTTCGCTCTCCGCAAAAAATACCGGCAAGCTTAAGCGGAAACCCATCTGTGGTCGTCATCCACGGCTCGCTCACAGAGCTCGACAAAGTCGAAGCAGCCCTCCTTGGGAGGACCGTCGGCGATGACAAACACCCAAGCCATGAAACCGGAAGTTTTGGCTCTCCCATCGACGTCGTTTTATCTGCCCTCGGTCCAACAGGCCCCTTCCACTCCTTCAACCGCCCCATCACCAAATTTTACGAATCGCTCATAGACCTCATGGCAAAATATTCCGTCAAACGCCTCCTAGTCCTTTGCACTCCCTCACACCCAGATCCAGACGATAGATACAGCTTGGTCATGTTCGGAATCGTCTCCACCGTGAGCACGCTCGCTTATCCGGCTTATGCGGAGTTTCGTGACGTTGGTGAAATGGTAAGGAAGAAGGGCGAAGAAAAGGGACTCGAGTGGACGGTCGTAAGGGTGCCAATTTTGACGGATCAAGACTGGGAGAGTGTCGTTGCCGGGTATGTGGGAGATGGGAAAACAGGAAGTGTATTGGCGAGGAAAGCGTTTGCTGCATTCTGTATTGGAGAGATTGAGAAGAAGGAATGGGTTGGGAAGGCGCCGATCATCTCCAATGCGGCTTGAGCCTGACAGTGTAAGATAACTGTTATTCTGTTGGTACTAAGCCACGGTGTCGAACCACGAACATTCTAGCTCCCTTGAAACACACATAGTCCATGTAGAAAAGGTAATGTATATTACTGTACAACTTAATTTGAACTTGTCTTAATCAATTCAACTCATATTTGACACAAAACACTCTGCTAACCGTTAATACAAGTTTCATACATCGAACCAGGGCCCTCCTAACGTTGTGCCTTCTGATACTTAAACTTTCCATATGAGGAAAGAATCACCTATCGTGGTACTTACACATCCGTAGCCCGAGTGTGGGAAAGACTTACATAAAGCATCAACCTTGGATTTTCGGTCAATAACAAAACAGTAGACTCTAAGTATCGGACTTTATTTCTGAGCTATTGAGTGTCGAGCGTTAACTGAGTATCGAGGGTGAAACTACCAAAGATTCAAAAATTTGCCTTTGTGAGGGAAGGAAGTAGAGAACTTACCGATAATCCCAGTGCCCCTGTTTCTCGTCATTAATCAGTCCCCAATACACCTTCGCATGTGTCGGACCACTCTTTAAAAACTCTTCCTCCGAAATGTAACCCCCCTCCTTCGAAAAAAGTGAAGCAAAATAAAATTTAATTCCATCCGCTGGGTAATACGCGTCCGTCGCATTTGCAATGAGCCGCGCCGCAATAGTCTTTTGCAGACCGAGGGTGAAATATTGGGCTGGGGCGGCTTGGCTGAAGGGTAGCGGGTTACCAGTCACAATGAATGCCTTCGGATGGTTCTTGTGGATTGGATCGCGGAAGTGGGCGACGGCTGCTTGTGCAGCCGCTATGACGTTGATGCCGACAGCTGTTTGTCTGTACACCTCTTCCACACTAAGAGAGAGTATATCATTTTCTTTTGGCGGGAAGGCCAATGTAGCAGCTACGTAGACAAACACTTTAGCATTTCTCTAGCCTACCACCTTCATAAAAGAATACTGACCATTGTAGATGACAACATTGACAGGTCCCAAGGTCTTCGTAACGGTTTCAAATGCTGCAAGGATGCTCTCTTTTTCCTGAACATCGACTTTAACAGGAAAGTATCCCTCCAAAGCTTTGGGATCCCTACTTCCCAAAGCGACCTCGTATCCATTTTCTTTCAGCTTTGCACCAACTGCTGCACCGACGTTTGGCCCAGCACCAATGATGAAAGCGACAAGATTCTTGTGGGACATATTTCAAGAAGTAAAAATTAAGCTGAATGACTTGCCGCACATAGTTCCATTTTTTATATCTATTTCCACCTCAAATATTTACGTTATCTTGCTCTCCAATGTTATGAAAGTTTACAAACCAGTCAGTCATGATGACAAACTTCAGAGTCATCAATGTTAAGCTGAGTCATGACTGAATGAAACAAACCCATTTAGAAACTCTGCCCATTCGCGAAAGACGCGTACCTCTATATTCCGACATAAATATGCGAAACAAGTTTTGCCGGCTCTGAACTATGCCAGGGCGAATGAGAGCCACGAGGGAAAGGGATATCTATGTGTTGGGTACGGGAAGTGGCTGGAGGAGATGGACGAGCGTGGTTCTGAGGAAATATTGGCAAGGGTACCCGATGCTCAGAATCTTGCTTTGGGATACATCACGAAGGGTGAGAGCTTTGACCCCATCTTGCTAATTTCCGTCTTCAAAGTGCTGACCGTTTTTCTTCCTTTTCAGTCATGTCCTGGAGTCGGAGATGACATGCGAATTTCATCGGCTCAACGCCACCAGCTGTTCTAGACGACACGCCAATCGATCTCGCGTTCTTCGATTTCATTGCCAGCTAGATAATGCAGACTATTAATGCGTTGCAAAACACGACTGCGTATGCAACTTCGCAGGTGCGAGTGACGTGTTGAGTATCTAAGCGCAGGCCAAGTGGAACTGAAGATGGAAACTGGAGTTTAAAATTCTTTCATTGTAGAGTGCTGAGGTGGAAAGTAACTGAGCGACTAGACGATCGAAAGCTACGTTTGATTGGATGGACCTTCACAACACCGCAGTCGGTATCACCGTATGGACTTAGGAAGAGGTGACTGTCGCATTTAATATTATTTGACTTGATCAGTTGACTTAGGTGAATACAATGGGGCAAAGACAGCGTTTAAGCCTTAAGTCAAGGCCGAGAATATAAAAATTTGAAGCCGGAAGTTCCTGCGCTCAACCTGCTCAACCTGCACCCTAACACATGCTCGGTTGACAAACCCGTGATATTCTCTACCAATCTTTAGTTCCATTGGGATACTCGGCCGCCTCCCGAGCGTCGACATCGTCGAAATCAGTCAGATCACGAGCGACGAACTCTGAATTGACGGGGAGGGCAAAGACAGCGGAAGAGGCATAGGCGAGAGCGGCGGTAATGAAGATGATGTTAAACTTCATTGCTGTATGTTACTGTGCATCGAATATGTCGGCATCAGGTTTCCGAAAACTCAAATGTTCACTCACTTTGCAAGAAGGGAAGTTTCTAGTAAATCAAAGAATCAGCCTAAGTGTAATTGTGAGAGTAAGTATAATTGGGGGTGAAGGGGGTGAAGAGAAAAGACACACTTCGTCGATGTGAGGAAAGCGGCTTGAGGGAAGAAAGAGCACGAGAAATTCTCTGGATTTTATAATCTCTTTCTTTCTGAGATTGAAAATGATTCAAATAGCGCATTATTATATTTCTACATCGCCCAGGAGATAACCAAGTCCACAACTGTTATAAATTTAGTAACTCGGGGATAAGTCACATCACCGCCCATTCCGGACGATGAACATGTTTGACTCCTTATGGTAATCTACAGTTGCAACAGAAAAAAGGGATCAACTCGTATCAACGCTTGACATTATATCATGGGCGTATCAGACTCACATCGTTGGAGTTTGTCAAATTTACATGCACTCAATATTCGATTCCCAGCCCGTCATTTGTATCAGAAGAATCCATCATGCCAAGAGTCGATTTGTCAGAGTGTGAAGTCAAGGCATGAATTCCTGTTGAAAATCGTCAGTGGCTCTTTTCTCGCTTGTAGAGGCGATATAAATTTAAAAATTATGATGTTCCGAGGGTGCAAGGAAAAGTTCAAGTAAAAAGAAAAATATTGAGACGGAGTTGCTTGCTGCTCAACCTCGCTCATTGATCCGACGATCTGATGAGATGGTTTTCATGATCCTTACTCGATTTTCGGAAAATCAATTGAACCTACATCTAAGTCCATGCAATGGGTCGGAAGTCCTTACCCGCCACATATACTTATTCACGACGAGTAAGTCTACCGTAGAAGTCGCTAATAATTAAACTATCTTCCCAAATGGAGTTTCGTTATGTAAAACTGAATTTCTGAGTCCCTACTTCGCTCAGTGAGAAATCCACTTATTTGTATCCGAAATCGATGCAATTCTCCGATCTCGTTCCACAGAACAGAGGGGATGATTTAGGTAAAATCTCCTTATCTTTATTTTACCTGACGTTTTCATTGAAACAGAATTATATAACCTGGACTTTATCAGTGTCTTGATTCTCGTCCTGAGATCCCTCAACCTTCTTGAATGCCTTGAAATACTTGTCTCTGAACTCCTGATGAGCAGGAATGTGGACCTTCTCATTCTCCACTGTCTGCATTGCCTCATTGAAAGTCGGTGGTGTGTATACTTTGTCGGTCACTTTCTTGATCGTGACCAACTGCACAGAGGAAATAATCAGCTTCAGATTCAGGCATAGGAGAACAAATCCTTACCCTCCTGCCCCATGACCCAAAATCTTGCAGAGAATTTGCAATTACTTCCATCCCTTCACACAACATCGTGTCAATATCTACTTCTTCATATTCGTCCGTCACGGTGGGAAGGAAAAACACTAGTCTCCCTCCGGACTTAAGAAGGTACCGAGCGAAGAGGACAAGATCGGTAACCAGCTGGGATAGTTCATACGGCTTCGTTGGGGGGATGTAAGGTTGATCATCACTATTTGATTTAGTGAGCAACCAAAGGAAAGAAGAAACGCAGAAACGCACGGCCTGGGAAAGAGTCGATGCTGGAGACAAAGCTCCTTTTTATAATCTGGTAGTGATTTCTTTCTTCCTAGACGCTTTGCACCTGCACGAACACCATCTTTATACCACGGGTTCAGAGAAGCGATATTTGGTAGGAAAAAATCGTTTGGAAGACTCACAGGGAGGATCTGTAACAATCGCGTCAAATAGTTCCCCACATCTCCATGGATTGTGAGCAATATCAAACGTAGCGAGGTCAACAACATGTGATGCAAGTCCATATTGTTTTGCTGCACGAATGACACCAGGAGTCTTGTCTGAAGAACAAATCTGTAGGGACATGTGCGTATACCAAAACGACAAAATGAAACACATACCGCTACGTTTACCTCTCATTTGGCGACCGTCGATATCCGAACCAAAGACCAAAGCACCCAAGTGAGCTATTGGCTGCATAGATGTTAGTTTTGTTCCCAATTATCAAGAAGCGGACGTTACATAAGCCATGCTACCCGTGCCCATGAAAGGATCGTAGATGAATTTCCCTGGACTTGCCTACCAGACGGCAAAGGATGAATTCTTAGTACTTGTGAAGCCAACTTTCGATGTCATTGCTTGTGAAAACATACCAATGTCTGATTGGCCATGAGCAAAGAAACTTCAGAGTCCATGCTCGTATTTCCATAGAAAACCCTCTTCTTGATGTCGAAGTGCTGGATGAGAGGGCGTGCAGAACCTTCTTCTAGCTAGAAGTTGAAGGAATAAAGTCTTATAAATACCTGAGAAGAATCCAGTGAAGAGACATACCAACCTCCCAAAGAAAACCTGACGGAAGTTACCATCGCCGTCGTGTCTAGCGTGAGTCACGTTGTGCCCATCTTCGTCTGTTAGTAAAGATAGTCAGCAACCCTTCTGTTGTCGTTCAAGAGCGGAAGCGACCAACATTCCTCGAAACAAACTAAAGTGATCTCCGGGTTCCTCATTTCTATCTTTCCCAAAAAGCCCATGTATGCGAAGCTCTCTATAATTTCTGTTTGTCTCGCCAGAGGGATCTTATGTTTATATGCTGTGACAAGGAAGCGAAACGAAGTTTCATTAGTGTAATGCTCCCACAGAGGTTTTCTCTGAAGATTTGCGCCATGGAGGGAAGCATACGTGGGGCCTTGGGCGTAAAATTCGTAAACCGCCCTGCAAATGCCATGTACGCAGAATGTTAAATTGATGGGTGATAACTATTGCTTATGGGACGTACTTGATCAAAATACACCTCTTTGCCAACATTCTTGCATGCCCTTCTCCTTCCAGCTGGATGATCATGAAAGGTCTGCTTGGATCACGATCTGCTTCCTTCTCAGGAAGCGTATATGATATCCCGTAAAGTTCTGCAATAGACGCGAGTTCTGGGAATCTGAAGTCATTGTGCGCTTGTGCAAAATGGAAGAGGTAAAGGGAAGGCATTTATGATCTTCGTGGGGTTGCGAAAGAGTTTTGCAACACGCGGATCTTCCGGGCCGCTGGCTGCAAATGCTATCTTCCAAGTTTCTGATTTACGTCAATTCTCATGGCGAACCTCAATTCTGTTACACAAATTAGAGGCAAAATTCCAACTAGACGACGCAGATGCCATTCAAAGATCTGCTTGTCCTTGCACGAGCAATTATCGATTCCATCCAAGCATATAATCCAGAGCAAAACTCACAATGTCTGTATCTTTTTATGATTTTTATATCGCAAACTCACAACATTTTTTCAAGTGTTCGATGACACATTTCAGAAATTGAGTTATGTCTTCCCTGAGAACCTCATCATTGGTGCACTGGATCTACTTGATCGGGGGAACGGTGAGCATTTCCTTCAGAACTTCAACACACTACCAATATTCATATATGGTTTAGTCATTCACTACGAAACCCCTTGGGGGTATTCAGAATACGAGGTTCTAGGTTCCACTGATAGATACTCTGTCTTCGTCGACCTGCACGCATCGCGTATCCCTTATTCATGCACTTGTTCTGCTTTCATGGAATTCGTTCTCCTTTCTGAAACGCATATTATGGTATGTATTTTTACAATATTATAATACATTTTAGTGCTGATTGTGATTGGAGTGTAAGCATATCTTAGCCACACTTTTAGGTCGTAAATTGGAACTTTGCATCGAGCGTCCAGCCAGTGCGGATGATCTCGCAGCCATGTATTGTCATCGATATCCACTTCCAACAAGAGAGATGGACAATATCAGTACAGATGTTGCTCTGGGTCAAAACTGATTCGCAGAAGTAAAGGTATGTATAAGGCATCTAGCAACAGAACGTAAAAGGTGCTAAATTAGCAAACATTAAAATGATTCTAATACGCATAAATCTACTTAAAGGTGTATGAATACCGATATTCTAGTATTTAACATTCGAAATAGAAACAGGCATGAAAGAGAAATATTATACAGCAGTAGGAATATACCTGACAGTTGCAAGGCGCTGACCCTCAGCGAACCAGCTCTGGTTCAGAAGATTGCCTAGTTGGGGGCACATACTTATCTTCTCGAGTCCTCCACTGAAGGAGTTCAGCATACTCTCTCAAATTTCCGACCAATTTTTTGAGTTGTTCAATGCGCGGTTGCTTTGGTTTATTGGAGGATACCGAGCTTGTTGATGTCAAGGGAGAAGCGTGGGGGCGCAGATTGTCATCCTTGTCTTCAATACCTGACTTGATCGAAATCCATTCAGCCAGGTTTTTGATATCTTCTACGTCGCAGAAACCCCACCACTTCGGAACAAGTTCATCTTCATCGTCTTCTCCCGTTTCCGAATTTTCCGCTCCATCGACGTTCATTCGCTGATCTTTCCGAGGCATCGATTGACTTTGTGACGTATGAGGCCGCGTTCCCCAGACAGCTACGAACCAAGACCATTCCCTCATCTCTTTCCTGTCTTCAGGGGCCAGAACGCGTCCCCTTTTCTTCAGCTTCACCATTTTATCACTCGATGCGATCTGAAGGTATTCGAACGCAGCTTCTCGCTCAGCCACGCCCGGCGAAAGCACGTAGTAAACCCGACCGTCGTTGTCAGACCCAAGGGTTACGAACCGCGTCGCAAAACTTGCTTCAACAATTTTTACTGCGTTTTCTATGTCCGCTATTCGGTCTTTATGGGCCAATAGCTTGGCAAAATTCTATTATTATGAAGAATCAGTAAACCAGTACCGGAATGAGGTGGCGATTCTACCTCGGCTTTCTGGGCCTTATCCTTAGTTCCACTATCCATGGTTTGCTTTTCCTTCTCCCATCTCTCGTTCTCAATCTGTGTCGCCTCCTTCGCCTCACGAACGATATCCTTGTTATCTTTCAAGCCTTGATATAATTCATCCCTGATGATTTTGGTCTCAATTGCGGACTGCACGAGTGAAACAATCACAGGTATCATCTGTGATGTTTGGACGACATTGACCGTGCTGTTGGAAACTCGAACGCTGCGCAGGCTACGGCCTAACGCGGCAGACGCGGGTGGAGGTACCGGGTCGGGAAATGTCAGAAGTTGGGACGAAACGATCACTGTGTTTGAAGCAGCTTTGCTAATATCATCGCGCAAGGAGGCAAGTATTGACCATATCTTGTTCAAGTTTGCCCCTCCCGCTCGCAAATTCTTCAAGGCGGATTTAATGAGCTATTCAGCATTAGTACTGTTGTTTTTCTGGAATGAAACAAAAATGCACTCACTTTGCTAATGGTATCTCCGCGGTCTTTAGCCAAGATTCCCAGAAGTCCAAGTACAATTGCTTTGAGGCACTGTTCGTTGACCCAGCCAGGAATCTCATCGTCATCGTCATAGGATTGACGGGTCCTACCACCGATAACTTCTAGTTCTTCCATGTGGCTTTTAGCAATACCTGGATCTAGATAGTCTTCGAAGCGGAACAGGAATTCCCGGATGAAAATTCGGTTGTCAGATTCATCTCGAGTAGGATCGACAGGAACGCGTCGCCATTTGAGAACCGGAAGATTTCTCTGCTTGGCAGGTTGTTGCACTTGTGTCAATTCGGGCTCCTTCCCTTTATGCTTCTCCTTTGTTTTCAGCTCTAGATTTGCTTTCACTGAATTGTTCTTGGGCTTTGGATTGCCAATGACTCTGAACGGGCACCAAAGTCAGAGACAACTTTGTGCGAAGTTCGACATACCTGATGGGCATCAAGTCTTTTGCCTTCCGACACTTAGGACAGTTGCATATATCCCGGCATCGTGGACACCTATACACCAATGAAGAACGGAATCATGAGAATGACCAGGTCGCGTACTTGAACCCCAAAATGGCAACCCGTGATTTGTGAGTCTCAAGGTCCTCGTTATATCTGTTCTTCAGACACGGCTTGCAATATTTGTATCTGCAAACACGCTGTTTGAGATTGCCAGAATTCGTAGTATACTCGAACGAGGCCGAACATAAAATAGTGTCTATAAGTCTATCAATAAAACTGCAACACAATGTAAACTGTACTACTCACCACCAGGGTCGCGTTTTTTATTGCACTGATGGCAATAGACAAGTCCGTCTGAAAAATTGACCAGAGTGTTGTTGGCCGGTTCGCTTATTTTTGATTGTTTTGGCTTCGAGGAGGTGTCATTTGACGCGGAGGTCAGTTTTGATTGCTTTGGAGGTATCACTACATCATCGAAATAATGCTCTCGATCGGAGAGCTTGCGCTTCAAAGACGTGGACGAACTGCCAATGTACGACATCGGCGTTTGCAATGACTTTAGGGGCGTGTTTTCCTTCAATTCGTTGCAGCTCGACGCAACGTGGGGGGAATTTTGAAAGGTGCGACGGCCAGAGATAGTAAAAGGCGACGGAGGAACTTGAACGTAGGCTCTGTTGATCCTTTTCACAGTCGAATGCTGACTGGGGGTTGCGCTCATCTTGCGATGATAGCAATACGAGTTCAAAAGCACAGTCGATGTTTTTGACCCAAATATATATTCAACGCGCCAGGTCACGTGTAATCTATTGAGCAGCAGTGGCACGTGCTATGCAAAACTTTTGTACCACCACTTGTCAACTGCACCGTCTCCACCTTGCCCAAGTTTGCGCCTTTTTCTTCTGATAGAATTCAATGTCTGGTGCTGATCATACAAGAGATCCTTGGTTTGTAGTTCATTTGGCACGTAGCCTAGTTCTGACAATAGTCGTAGCCCATGGGTCATTCTAAATGATTTCGGAGGGGCTTTCTCAATGGGTGCAGTTGGCGGAGGTATTTGGTATGGCATAAAAGGTGCAAGAAATTCTCCAAGAGTAGGTCTTACCCCTGCACTATATTTCATAGCTTAAGCTTTCCTATTCTTTCAGGGGGAACGATTCGTTGGTGCCATCTCATCAATAAAGGCACGGGCACCTGTAACCGGAGGCAATTTTGGTGTGTGGGGTGGCATGTTCTCAACATTCGACTGCGCCATTAAGGGTTGGCGACAAAAAGAGGACGCGTGGAATGCCATTATTTCTGGTTTTATGACTGGTGGATGTCTAGCACTGCGGAGTGCGTAGTGCAAACATATTCTTTTGAAGCCAGCTTTTGAACTACCTCCGTTTATAGGTGGACCGCGATCAGCTTTTGGTTCAGCGGTCGCATGCGGCATCCTGTTGGGTGTCTTTGAGGGTGTCGGTGTCCTGATGTCCCGAGTATTCAGTGAAGGTTCACGGCCACAAATGGCACCAAGTGAGTATACCATTTCTTTACCAGTCCATGACTTAATATATGCCGATAGTACCTGGAATTTCCTCACCACCTGGAACCGCATCACCGATCGCTGGAACACAGTAGACATCTAACTATTTTTCTTTTATCACCACTTCTCCCATTTAATACTTCCAGTGATTGGGTTAACAAATGCGAATTTTTTTCGTAACTCCGTGAGCAGGGCAATTTCTAGCAGGATGGTCCCGTCAAGATTGTCTAAATTAGTAATTCAAGTGAACAGCCTGGTAAAATTGTTAAAGTAGGACCATTGAGTTACGCTACCTACTTGCATTAGTATCACTTTTGAGTAATATTGACTTTTATCCATTTTGCTGAATACCTCCAGCAAACCGCAGGCGATTTCTTGGATAAATTTTGAGACATAACAACTTCAAGGTCCAAGAATGAAAAAATTCTAAGATTTATTATCTAAATGACAGTCTTGTGATGTTCGCACTCGTTTGAAAGGTAAGCGATAAATATTATGCATTTGTGTATGAACTAATTTTTGTCCGGTGATGATCGAAAGCAGCTCCACAGCTGCTACTTGTGATGTCACCAGGAATGGGCCCAAATTTCGTATATAACACGCCACATCCTTCTCCTCTACCCAACTTTTCTGACAATGTCTGCCACCAACGCTCCTCTTGATCCCTATACAGCTCAAGCGGAAGAGAATAAAGTTTCTCCGCAGGAGAAAATCAATCGTGAGCCACACAGTGCCTTTCTTTTGGGTTAAAGAGTTCATTTCTCTTAGGTCTCAAAGAAATCGTAAATTCGTCTAAAACGGCTATGCTCACTACGCGCGCAGAAGATGGTCAATTGCACTCACGCGCTATGAACCCGGTGGCTCGTATGTCAAATTCAGGCATTAAACATATATACTCTTTTATGTTTCATAGCCAAGTCAGACACCGAGTTGACTCTTACTTTCTTGGCCAACAACGTTACCCACAAGTTTGACGAGATTGAACAAGATCCTCACGTTAACGTTAGCTTTTCCAATGTCTCAACTACCGCTTGGGCTTCGTGGGTTTTTTCGTGTTTTTAACGGGTGTCAATTTGCTCAAGTGCATTCAGCTTCTCTGGGAAGGCGAGAATCATTCGTGAGCGCGAGGTTATCAAAAGTCACTGGTCGTCCACCACGGCCGCATGGTTCAACGACCTGAAGGATGGTGTGCACAAGGGTGATGTCAATGACCCACGAGTTTCAGTCATTGAGATTATTCCCGAAGAGATTCGTTTCTGGTATCCAACCACGGGTAAAATTGGGCGTGCTGTAGAAATTGGTGTGGGCGCTGTTACAGGCAAGGCCGCTTCACCAGGTGATTTGTTGACCATAACGAAAAACGAGGTCAGATTCCTTTTTTCGCAATATTTAATCCTCGATACCTAACAACTCTATGCAGATCCAATTGACACAAAACTTGCACGGTAAAAACTAAGAGACCCTGTGACCGAAATTCAAAATAAGATGTGTACTGTACGATATTCGTGAATATTATATATTCAATGGCGCTATCAGCGAGCAAGTGATGTGGTGATGGCATTCCTCATACTTAACTATTAGAATTTACATTCTGAGCAAAAAACCTGTATTATGGGCAGAATATCTACTTAAAGAACAAGAAGAAAGTTTGTCCATCTAGTGTGAAAAAAAATAAACTCAGCGGTCTGGACAAAAACCTCGTTTTCCGGGATGGTATTGCAAAACACCAGCACGGCTACTCAACTCCAAAAAAACCGTCGATACTGTGTTGGCATACATGCCGTCGAAGCCCTAATAATCTGACATCTCGACTACGGTGCCCGTTGTGTTTTCCTTCCGCGCACTCAGCTGCGGGACAGCATCTATGCTACGTGGAGGCGTAGGTCCAGGGGGGCAGTCAACTATGTTAGCAGGTAATCAGCTTCTGAAATTGTAGAAACCGATGTAAATATTCATACTCATCGTATAGAGTACATCCACCAAATCGTTCCAACATCACGAAAAATCTAATGTCAAGCAGGCTTAAGGCGGCCATCCTTGTCCAGGCCTGTCACCCGTGTTCAATTTTGGAATCTTATGACAGATAGATACGTACCAAGAGTTTGATTGCCTGTTGTCCACAAAATTCCACGAACCTGTGCCATCGAATACAGGTTACTTGTGGGCAACCAATCCAAATACTTAGCGACTTCCCGGGCGAAGGTGTTCTTGCCAGAGTGCAAGGTATAACTGGCGAGAGAGAGCGGTAGTACTCCAACGAGCTCAAAGTCGACCATGCACATATTGTTATTCGTATCGAAGAAGAAATTGCTCTCGTGCATGTCGGACTGGGTAAAGACAAGCCACTCATTACTGAAATCTATCTCTTTTGGCCGGTAGATTGGCCGAATTCGTTCAAGGGCCTCAAATCAGAGTTAGAGCTGGCAATGAATTGGGAATGTACAATATCATGGACATACTCTGTTCATGTACCTTTGGAGAGCCTCTACACTCGAGAAAGGCAGAGATGCTCTATGGTCCCTGAATATCTCATGGCGGGCCCATCCACCTCCCATAAGACCGATTGAGACATCATCAGGAACGGAGAGCCCAAGAAGCCACTGGAGGGCCACGGCAACCTTTTCAGGGGCATTCCGGACTGGGGTGGCTTTGGCGTCAATATATTCCATAACAAAGTATGCCATCTTGTGTTCGGGAGAGAAGTAATGGTAAACCTCGGGAACACGAGGGGCGTTCGCGTCACCCAGTGCTTTTTCGTAGATGTACTGCTGCGTCTTGTATTGGGGATTAGAGAACGATGGCAATCGTATTTGATGAAGTACCTCCTCAGGACTACGCATCTTCTGAAATCGGGTTTCGAGCCCTCATTTCTGTCGTGTTCTTCACAGAGCTTAGTGATCTCTTGCTGCAGAGCGAGTGTGACAGGCGGCATTGGTGAACAAGGGAGTAGAAACATTATATACATGACCACATGTGCGACCATATGCGCTTACTCAATATCACACCGTCTTCTCAATCATTGCTTGATTCTGCACTCTGTTGAGTTGCAGCATAAGGAGTTGGCAGGGCTACGGCCGCATTCAAGTTTTGATGACTTCGAACCCACCACAGTACGGCGGCGAACTGTGGACTTGAAACACTAAATTTTACGATTTCGATCGATTTATCCCTACCAACGCAGGTTTCGAAAAGTTTTACTTCTTTCTGCAATTCAGGAATCGCATTTGGAAGAACTTTTCGACAAATCGAATGAAAAGGATCGGCTAAGGTCTACTTCCCTCTACGACGAGAGGTGGAAGTCGTAGAGGAGATGATCTTTCTGAATCACGACGGATGTCGCATCTCAACGATTTTCTTTTCTGTGAAACACGGACAATGGTCAAGAATTTTTGCAACAGGCAAAACGTTGGAATTATGCACTCTTCTAGACGAAATAACTAGCTGTCAGACTCGGATGTTGGTGAAAATAGCACATTTTTCACTAACCGAACTTTTGGAGTACGTGCCACATCAATCGTCGAATAATGGATGGAATGACTACAGACTGTATATGAGAAGGAGTTTGAAGAGAAAAAATTGCAGAGTATACCTTATCAGACCCAAAGGTTGATTGTGTCGCAGGTAACCCGGGATCATTGACAAGCTCGAGACTATCGGCCTCGTCAACCTGCATGGCTTCGTTGTCCACCATGACACCCTGTGACTGAACATAACTATGCATGCCCAAAGAAGGTTGGGAAACGTGTGAAAAGTCAACCTCTTCTCCTTCGCCTTCAAGCATTTCTGTCAATTCTGCTTCATTCATATTCTCAATGCCCAAACCGGTCAAAAGAAGAACCTCTTCTTCCGCAGCGGATAACTGGGATGAAGGAAGAAACAGTGGTTCCTTAGGTCGTGAGGGTCCTCCTTGCTGAGGCGGTAAATTTTGGGCTAACCTTTGAGACGCGGCCCCATGGAATGTTGAACGGTTGGGAACGATTGAAGGTGGGGGCATTGTTCCAGGTGCACGCGAAGTCGCCCTCGAGGTATTATTTGAGTGATGGTTGTAGGTTTCGGGGTCCGTTGGCTGAACTGCCTTCATGGGTTTTCTAATTCTTGGTGTTTCGCTTTCTGATCGTTCACGTTTCTTCATGTTAGGTATCTGGCTACCAGTTCTTTGTGCCGTTGTAGATGCCCCATGCACTTGACTTGTTGAAATGACGAAAAGGGTTTCAACATTGTCGCCTTCCAGATCAATGAAGAGCGGCGCCGCAGGGTCTGTGAAACGGAGATCAAGAGATTGAGACATAGAATCGGCAAAAGCGATAGTAGCCTGCGAAGCAAATGTAACTGAGTTATGATAAGACAGAATATCGAGACATACTGTAAACTCTCGTAGATGAAAAGCAATGGTGACGGGTGCTTCATAAATATCGTATACGTCAAACTCATCTGAGCTAATAGACAGCTCAGTCGATAGTTGGCCTTTCCCTGTTTTACATCAGCGAAACAGGCGTCGAACGAAATGGACAATATACCTCGGCTGTCAATGGATGACTCGATGCTTTTAAGGCCAACTTCCGTGTCTTCAAAGGTCCATACAAGCTGAGGATCAGATCGCGCGCTTTTAGAAATGGGAAAATGGTCGATTAAATCCTTTAAGGCTTTGGGCCCGATGGTTAGACGGGACTCATTTGTAGTGTCAGGGACACCAGGAGCCATGAGAGTTGTAGGTGTCAAGAGCGGCAAGCGATGCGTTTTTACTATGCCTAGCGTTGCTGTTAAGTCCGGGAAGCAGATGCAGACGATTTTGACCTACCGTGCTTGCAGTGCAATCTCGCGATCAGCTTGCTTTCCAAGCTATCTACGTCCTCGCTTTCTTGGTTATTTCCTTCGACAATGGAAAGTTCACACCTCTCGACAGATTTCTCTACTGTTTTGTGCTTTAAGATTGACAACAAGGACTGCTTCAACGTCAGGACAGTGGTCTGGAGAAGAAAAGTAGGGAACTCACTTTTGTCAGGAGTTGACCAGTCACATTTTGGGCATCATGATCATTAAAGACGCGTAGTGCGCCCAAGTTGTATTTCGAAAAGAACTGTTTTTCATATTTGAATCGACAATATGCCGATTTTGAAGAGTTTGTAGCCGAAAATGACAGGAATTCAGCAGTCGCGTATAGTGACAGTTCTTCGCCGTATCTGGAGAGACAGGTCAAAGCTTTTGTGAAAGCTGCAATACAATCAGTTGTGCAATTCAACCTAACCTTTACAATATAGACGAGCCTTTCAGCGAATACGCGTCCAAAGTGGCCTGCATTAAAGACGGTCACGTTCAAGACGCGTGTGGTCATGATTTTTGGATTTGATCATGATTAGATTGGGAACCAAAATTTACAGGCCAAGGTCGACCTCAACTGCATCGCTCGACCATCCTCGTATTGAGGTCTAGGAATTTAATAAGGAAGATGGTCGAATCTTTTCATCACAGATCTGGCCCTCTGAAGCAAGTGTGTTCACAACCCCGCTTCTCATAAATTGTGTATTCAAACTTTTCTGAAAACTAGCAAAACAAAAAATTCAAATCCAAGCACGCAAGTAAAGGATCTCTGAAAGATGCAGCAAAAGGTGTGTTGCCCTTTTGCAAACAAACAAAATATTTTTTGTTCTGACTCCGCTGAATTCCAAGGACGAATTCCTCGTCAATCGCCAAAAGCAACACCCTCTGCAAATGCTGCTGCCCAGTTTCGTTTAAACCGTCGAAACTATGCCAAACAGGCTCAGATAATTAAACGTAGTGCTATAATCTCTGCGACTAGGATATTCAGTGGTACAAATGGTGCACCCCGAATTGTAGCTGTAATACCGCTCACTCAAGACGCGGGGACGAAGAGCGCAGTATCATCATTAGCAGAAGCATTGAATATCTCTGCAAACGATTGTCCAGAAGACGGCTTATGGAGAATGAGGTATGTAGCACTTTTTTGTCGAGTGTTTCTTTCAACGACGCGGAAACAGGGCAGATCGTTTCAAGACGTCGCTACAATTCCGAACGGTAGCTTATGGAAATTTTTTTGTGGCTCTCGACGCGTGTAAAGTTGCAGATTACGTCGTGTTTGTTCTCTCAAGCACGGTGGAAGTGAACGCATGGGGTGACACACTTCTCCGCACCCTTCAGGCGCAAGGTCTTCCCGACGTCGTCACCGTCGTCTCTCCTAACGGATCCCTCGAACCGAAAACTCGTCTCCCAATTCTCAAATCCCTGCTATCCTTCATGCAATACTTTGTTCCAACGCAAACAAGAGTTTTTGATCTGCATGTTAGTTCAGATCGGTTGAACGCACTAAGGGCACTATCAGAAGGAAGGCCTGCAGATGTACGATGGCGACAAGACAGAACATGGATCTTGGGTGAATCAACGGAATGGGAAGACGGCACTCTTAAAATAACTGGAATTGTGCGCGGCGCCTCACTTTCACCAAACCGATTGATGCATATACCTAACTTCGGGGATTATCAAATATTAAAGGTGACTGTGTTCTCTTATTGCCGAGGACTGTGTTTGGACGCTAATGAGACAATAGATGCTCTCCGCACCTAATACTCACACCGGAAGGTCAGAGAGCGCTACAGTTATGGAAGTAGAACCCATCTTGCTGGCAGAGCCAGATCCTTCATCGGCAGACTCCTTGGTGTCAAGTAATGATCCAGATGATCTTGCTAACGAGCAGACTTGGCCCACAGAAGAGGAGATGCAAGACACAAATAGGAATGTTGAAGCTGAGGTACCAGACGCAGTCGAAGGGACAACCCCGAAACGAATTCGTCGAATACCTAAAGGCATGAGCGAATATCAGGCCGCCTGGATCGTTGAAGACGACGATGGGGAGGAGGAAGAAGGGGATGAGAAAGAGGACACGAAAGACATAGACGCTGAGATGGTGCCCTTGCAAGAGGAGGAAGAGATGCAAGATCTGCCCATGGATGATGCCCCTACAGATCCAGACATACGAGAAGATGCTCAATTTCAGGACCTTGACGTTGAAGAGGAAAAGAAACAGTAAATTTTGACTTCCAGCCTTATTGAAATCATTTGCCATAACCATTTTAACCAGACTGGAAAAATGGAAGAACCGTCGAAGAGAGGAGGAAGACGACCTGGCTTTCCCAGATGAAATCGACACACCTCAAGACGTTGCGGCACGTATTCGTTTCCAACGATATCGAGGCATGAGATCCTTTAGAACAAGTCCATGGGATCCCTTTGAAAACCTACCTCGAGATTATGCACGCATCTTCCAATTTGAAGACTTCAAGCGGACAGAACGCGGCGTTCGTCGGCGGGCCGAACAAGAAGCGTTGGTTATTGAGGTCTGTTATCTTTGACGTTTGACTTTGGCTATCTCAATACCCACGTTCAGCCTGGCGTTCGAATCACGATCTATCTGAAAGACGTGCCACAGAAAGCCGCCGCCGTCTCTGTGAACACCGTGTTTTCCCTCCTGCAACATGAACATAAGACCACGGTCTTAAACTTTACTTTACAACGTAACACCGAATACGATGGTACCGTGAGATCAAAAGTGGGAATTACCTTGCTACTCGTTTTTCCGATCGTGTATCTTATTTCATTTAGGACCCTCTCATTTTATGTGTTGGACCACGACGATTGTCAGTCAACCCGATCTATAGTCAACAGACGCCTGGAGGAGGCAAGGGTGCCAATAATGTTCACAAATTTGAAAGGTATTTCCGCCATGGTTTGACATATGTAGCCACAACCTACGGTCCTGTGATCTATGGAAAGCAACCCTGTTTTCTTCTCAGAGAAACAGAGAATCCGCAAGGTACAGTCATGTTTTGTTTCTTTAATGAGATGCATTTAATCCTCGCTAAACCCGCAGCTCCACAACTCGTGGCGATGGGGACTTTTGTGAACCCGGATACCACAAGGATAGTTGCCAAACGGATTATCCTTACGGGCCACCCATTCAAAGTCCACAAGAAAACCGCGACGATCCGCTACATGTTCTTTAATCCTGGTAAGTTCCATGTGTTATCAGCATGTCGGCGTCATCGCTGCAGCTCTGCGTTACTTGGCATAGATGATGTGCGCTATTTCAAACCCATACAACTTCACACTAAATATGGGCGGACTGGTCATATTCGCGAATCTCTTGGCACGCATGGATATTTCAAAGCTCATTTCGATGCCCCGATCAATCAGATGGACACCGTTTGCATGCACTTGTACAAGCGGATATATCCCAAGTGGGCCAACCTTTGGACGTCGAGCACAGTTGAGTTGAAAGCTTCTGTGAATGCGACTTCGGATGTGATGGAAGAGTAAAGAATGGCTTTCACAAGTGTCACTACTATCATCCTATTTTTGTGAATGTCAGTCCGTTTAGGCACGAAGTGCAAACTGGACATTTAGACAATATCTTGCTCCACGGGTCACCCGCTGCGATAGTTTGGCACCCACGTTCAGACCTAGGCCATGGGCTGATTGGCTATTTGCTTTTTTTGTATCGCCCCCCATGATTATCTCACTCCACCAGATTATCGTCTCAGGCATGTGTTGCAACTCGGATCTCCCCAAGATAAATATGGTGGTTAATAATATATAGCTATTGTACACGCTTGGATATCTGCATACAATCAATGTAGCAGGACCGACCGCCCAATCTTGTCCCTCGATGACCAGCCAGCCCCCTGTGTGCTTTCTGAGCGAGGAATTTACAAAGCTACTTCAGCTGTCCCCAAAGGCGCAAAAAAAAGTACTCACGCTGATACTGTGAAGGCAATAGCCGCAACGACACGGTCCGACGCCTTTATGCCTTGACACGGTCGACTTGGTCTATAATGCAGGAATAACATGCGCTTGAGCAATGGTGTTCAAGGTGGATGGAAATATATCTCACTAGAAACAGGTTTCTGTGCAATACGAGAGACACGCGGGTGGACTGATGGGATTTTGGACAATCCAGCGGCCTTCTGCGTATCTAGGGAAGCGAGAGCGACATTGTATTGGCGGAGGGTATATGCAGCAAGTTGTTGAGAATAATGGCGAGTTCGTGATTCCGCAGAACTTTGATTAGACGACATGGTTTCGCTTTCTAAGATGTGAGCAAGAGAAAGACAAATGGCAGGTTTTTTATATATGCTTGATAATCGGAATGAGGACCTCCATATATTAGTTTTTCTTCCGATAGCTGCACCGCGCCTCATCTCCACTTGCCGGGATCAGCACAGTACTAAAACATAAATGTCACATAAACTTTGATCGCATTGAGGTCCAGACCTTGCAGCTGTACAAATTAAATGAGATATCGACTATCTAATGCGAAGCACTCTGCGGCTCCAATACAACAATTTAGATACATTATGGCTTGCCCATGTCCACACTTCCTCTAACAGCCCATCCAACCCACCACGTTCATCCCAGGATGGTCTGTGGTCCGGTTTTTCCATCGCAATGAATTTCAGGACATCTTTAACAGTTACCAAACCTGACAATACGCCGTGATCTTCGACCAATATGGTTCGGGGCCTTAAACCAACAATAAGCGTCAGAAATGACGCCGGTTATGATTAACTTACCCAAGGCGCTTAAAAATCTGCATCACGATTTCCAGTGGTAATTCTGGCGACACCGTCATAGGTGTCTATCATCAGAATCAGCGCACAATTACAATAAAGATGTCCCTTGAGTAATTTTTACCTTATTCACCCAAGGCCAAAATTGGATGCATTCCCCGGCGGTTGTTGGTGCAAAGTACTCTTCAGGCTCTTCTCCGTCAGGGGCAATGTCGAGATCATCAAGGTCTTGATGCCTAGACGTAAACAAACAAGGGGTATTTGCTAATCTACCTCGTCTTTTGCGTGCTCGTTCTAAAATCATAGCAAATTTAGTAACAATTGGACCTACAGGCCTAAAAAAAACTGACCAAGGACATAACGAATTTCACTTCGGTCAATCCATCCCACAAGAGTCAATGAACCATCAGCAGAGACTATTGGAAACCCCTTTATGTTGGTCGATGAAAGCAAAGAATCTAGAATTAAGGATGACGTGACGATGATCACAGGAAGATGACGAACACACAACGATACTTACCAACGTCTTTCACTCTCATTCCAGTTTCTGTTAATGTCCTGAGATCCTTCCTCATGACAGCAGATACTGGAGAACAAGGGGGGGAAAATAAGCAACTACTACCCTCCAGATGAGAAAATTTTCATACCCGTTACGTTGTAGACGTGGTCTTGCTTTTCCAAGAAAGGAAAACCGTTAAAGCGAATCATTTCGTCAGCGATCCCATTTGTTCCGAGGAAGTCGCCAACAGCTTTCGTAACCAGGAGGACGATCTGAGGAGCCTTCATTTGCGAGAAATCGTTAGCGGGTGTACAAATGGGCATACCATGGTTGGCAAGATGTATGTCAATGCCCCTGTCAGCTCAAACATTATGACTACAACTGATACGGTGATCCTCATGACCCCACTACGAACAAGTGTGGATCAGGAAAACAGGGGTGGTGTTGTGAAGTCACAAAAGTCCTACTAACCTTAGAGCAGCAGCGGCACCGAGAAAGGCGTATGTACCAGGAGTGATGCAGGGGACATCTGGGGCACAAAATTTGAACACCCCTGATTGTGGATACGCTCTGACAACCCCAATAATTAGAAAAAGTCTTGACTTGAATAGAAAGTGCAAATAAAATCCCACCTATACATTGCCTTTACGAGAATTCCGACCATTCTCCCGAATGTGGCTCCAATGGCCATTGACGGCACGAAGATACCTGCTGGTACTTTACAACCATATGTGATGACGACAAGCCCTATTCGGATCATAGTGGCTAGAACCAGTGAATTGGCAATGTGCCACCGAGCTTCTGTTCTAGAGTGACAGCCAATGAACTTGACTCCACAGAACGAACTCAAAATACACAAACTGGCACAGGTTAAATGCGTTACCCGACCCTTCGCACTCTTTGAACAAGATAGCCATGCTGGAAGTCATATCAAGTCGTAGGAACCTGTTGAAGTAGCCTATAACTGCCGTAACCGTCGCCAGAGTCACTGCTTCAGCGACACCATGGTCTGCCAAATGCTTCCGCCGAAAAGCGGCAACTTGAAGGTTGAACTTTATCACGAATGCTCCATAGAGACCCTAAAAACAATGACACACATATTATTTTAGTTGAATTCAGGCTCCAACGTCGTTTTAAGAAGAGGGCCCTTGAAGACGCACCCCAAAAATTCCCAAGATAACGAAGAAGATTATTTCAAAAAAGTGCCAATCTCTATCATAGGTAACCTGGAATAATACAAGTTTCCCGGTCCTGAATGGGTTCATGGCCTGGTCAGAAGACTCAGTAACGGAGAATTATACAAGAATTGAAAAGGAAACCGACGGATAGTGTAAAGGTGGCGACGAGGGCGCAAAACACACTTCTCCACATTGTCCTGATGCTAAACGTATGACTCATTTCCTAGATGTACTTTATCAGCCACGGTCAGTAGTTCGCTGGTAAAACCGACCGACTTCAATAGAAAACATGACACCGCCAATGGGTGAACCGAATGCCACAGCAACGCCGGCTGCACTGGCAGCCGTGACTATTTCTCGCATTTTACCTGTGCGCAAAAATTTCAGATCACTACAAAATCGGCAAAGGAAAAGAACCAACTTTGACTCCGCCGAAAACTGTCGAAAAGTCCAGCGACCAATGAACCAATACAACAAGCTACATGCACTGATGGACCTTCCTTACCGACTGACAACCCAGACGCGATTACTAAAGGCTAGAGGAATTTAGAACAAAACACAAGAGTCGAGAAAACGACAAGCAAAAAACTGACCAGCGTCATACTTTTAATGAAAAATGTTGCAAAACCAAGATAGCCTTGCATCACGAAACCAGCAAGGATGCACTTGATTTCTGAGATGCCAGACCCGGCAGCATACTTTGCAAATGACTTGACGAGATGGGAAGCAATGAATGAGAATACAGTCTATGGTGGCAAAAGATTATTTTCAACTTGGTGAAAAGCGCTGGGAAGAAAAGGGTTTGGAAAGTGGCAAACTTACAGCGAAGAGCACAAAAATGATCCATCGTGCAAGCATGACACGACTCCAACTGTGCCATGCGTCGCATCCGTCGACCTCGTCGCCTTCAATCTCCCAACAACAAAATTGCTGATTCAACCACCACCCGTCGGAGCAGTATCCCATTTTAATGTCGCTCAACCATTCACTGACAATGGAGACGACAGCCGCGTTGAAGCCGATGCACACACCTACTGGCAATGTAAAACCAATCATGACAGAGGGGGATATTTCGACTCACCAACGAGAAGGAGGACAAACCAACTTTCACCATTGAGCAACGGTTTCCTGAACTGCGTCCATAGGCGCTTGAGCAGACCGTGTCTTCCGGAGTACGATGTAAAATAAGCAGTTTTCCGCGCGTGTCGTAGACGTCTTTTTCTTTCTCTGAAAGAATCCTGAATCCAATCTATACAGTCGACGAAGCAACAGAGAAGGGCGTCAGGTACTCATATGATACCGACAGGACGGAATAAGTGTACCTATAGTCGTGAAATCCTCATAACGGCTTCAAAACTTGAGTCAGTAGTTAGTAATCATGATAGGACCATTCTAACGCACCGTATTTCCTCAAGTTCTTCGTCCTCTATTTCCTCAGGATCCATGTCTGTCGGTCCGCTCTGTTCATCAACAGGAATACTTTCGGCGCTTTCCTGTGCCATGATGCCAATTGACATGTGTGAACTCGGGTCCAAATCAAGCTCTAAGCATGCACTTCGAAAAGCGTCGGCAGTAAAGTAGTAATTTTGTAGTAAAAAACACACAAACAACATCATAAATGTGACAACAAGGCTACGGATTCCCACAAACAAAACACGAGAAAGACGTTATATAAAGGTATTTTAGAAAAAGCATTAAGTGTCATTTTGGAAAGGATCTTCCTTGTCCATATCTTCCTCCTTGAGAAGCAAGATAGATCGAGGGTGGAGACAGTTTGGAGGTGATGTATGGGGAAAATGGGCTTAGTCAAGAAAAGGGTATCGGAATGCGTAACCGGGGGGTGGTTACGGAGAGATTCTCCATCTTTAGAAAGAGGTGTTGGCTGAAGTAATTCTGTGCTCCAAATTTCTGAATTGTGAAAAGGGAAAGAGTCGGTATCACACAAAAAAAGTATACTAAGAACAAAAAAGACTAACCTGAGGGCCACTTCCTTCGCCATCAATTCTTGCCTCTTTTCGTTGATTTCTCTCTGCACTCGTAATTCAACCTCCCGAAGCTAAAGAGGGGTGCGCAAACGTCAACACTTAAACAATCTAGTACACAGCAAAAACTTCACCTTCTCTTCCTCGCGACGGAGCTGCTCTTCCTTGATCTTCACGCCCTGATTCGCCAATTCTTGCGGGAGCAAAACTGAATCGCGCGTGTTGGAATCCACAGTTCGAGAAAGTTTCTCAGTGCGGTACGTTTCGTAAAGGACATCCTCTGTCAAAGACTTCAAGTCGTTGAGGTGAGACCTAGTTGGTGACAATATGAAGCCGTGAGTTTGTCATGCAGAGACATTAGAGAAACGTACCCAAGAATAGCTCCACGAAGTCTAACAAAATCAGAGTGGTTCGGGTTATCTACCTCCACCAAACCCCAAGGATAGACCCGAGCGCGAACGGGCTCTCCGTCAATCTCAACCTCCTCTTCCGAGCCAACCACGGCAAAAGGAAGCATAGCCTATTGAAACCAGACCTAATTTAGAACGACTCCAGATGAGGATTTAGCCTTGTAGCCTACCCTCAGTTCCATGTTATCGGCAATGGTGTCTTCGTCGTCTTCTTCGACGTCATATGGGAAATTGTAAATTGAGATATCATAGTGCTGGATATCCTCCATGATCTGACACATATTGTAAGTAGTGGACCAAGTTAAAATTTAAAAAAACCTTTACTCTTTTCTTGAATGCCTTCAACTCTCTCGGGGTTAACGAATCGGCCTTGCCAATGACAGGGATAACATTTACACGGGGTGATAACCTCCTCATCAATTCTATGTCCATTTCCCTCAAGCTAGTACAACGAGAAAAAAGATGTCCGAGTTAAACCCGACAACCGCGCGCAAAGAGTAAGGGTGACTTACGCATGACCGGTTGGAGGAATGAAATATAGTAGGGCATGGACTCTGTTGTCGCGGAAACGAGGGTTACGTTTGATACGGGATTGTTCAGCGAGAATATCGTCATATTGACGTTCAAGATATGTCATAATTTCTTGGAATCTAAAGGAAGATGTAGCAAATTGTCGATGTGGAAGAACAGAGGAATGTACACACCCGTCCTCGTTGTCAATGTTGTCCCCGAATCCAGGAGTATCCACCACCGTTAGAGCAATACGAATGCCATCCTCCTCGAGCTCTGTTGGTAAACTCTCAATCCAAAAAGTGCATAATACAAATACAATACTCACCCACGTTAGCCGGCTTTATCCTGATGGGCTGCTCCATATGAGCCGTTTCTGGCTCTTCGATTTCTTTGTGGGGCAACACGTCGGCCTCACATAACGTATTTACAAAAGTGGTACGCCCCGTTCCGGTTGCACCTACCATTTGTTAATTAAAGGGATTATATAAAAGGGACCCTGTAAAACTCACCAACCACCATGATAGTGAATTGCACACCCTTGACCTTGTTCCTTCGTCTACCTGAGATTGGCATTTTCAAGAGCTACTCCAGTGGCAATGGGGAGGGAAGACACGAGCAAGCTGGATGGCTTCAGACGTATTTATATGATAGACTTTTGGGTGTAACTGCTAGAGTGATACGCTTGGACCCATTGATAAAAGCGAAGCCAAATAAAGCTTCTGAAAGAGTATCTGATCTATTATTTACGTATCTAATGATTCTGAGGTTGCCTTCATTGAACAAGTATTGGTGGCATTGACAAAGGAGAAGCGGAAGAAAGTATAATGAAGCAAAGGCGGAGAAATCAGTTCTCGAAGTAAGACTAACTCGAGACTAACTCAAAACCTGAGTGGCTTGCAAGGCAGTACATGGCAACTTGTAAGTTTATTATTTGGGTATTCTAGACTGGTCAGCCTGTACTGTTCAGAGCAACAGAAAGGGTCGCCAAGGATCAAGTTTCCGCAGTATGCCGCAGGGACTTTCACAGTAACCTTCACCGTCACTAGCATGAGTTTTATTCCAGATGACCGACTGTTCTCTCATTCGGAACGAGTCAACGGAAAAGTCGTGGTCATCACAGGTGTGCTCGCTTCCATAACATGGGAGGCAATCAAACTGAACCATTCTGCGAGGTGCTGCCAATGGCATAGGCAAAGAGGCTGCATTGCGTTTTGCTGAACACGGGTGCGTAAATCTCTACATTGTGTCCAGACCACACCTTGACGAATTCTAGAGCAAAAGTCGTCATTGGCGACTTGGACTCAAAAAGTGCCGAAAAGCTTGTTGCAGAGATCAAGAGCAATGGAGGGTAGGGTTCATCCTCATTCGCGATGAACTAGCGCTTAAAAAATCCGTGTTTATAATAGGACTGCTATTTGGTGTAAATGCAATGTAGTGAATTGGGATGACCAAACCGCAATGTTTGAGCTTGCAATCAAGGAATATGGTTCCGTGGATATAGTCGTACGTGTACCCATTTACTCGCAATGCCGGCTTACTTATGGAACCAGGTCCCAAACGCAGGCATTTCAGAGACAGACATCGGCGGTCTCAAATTCGACAAGGATGGAAAACCTCTTAAACCCTCTCTGAAAACCATAGATGTGAACTTGACTGGAGTTCTCTACAGTGCGTCCAAGTTTCTGTTACGTCTCACGTTCTTGAGTTCACCACCTGCTTTTTCAGGCGTCTATCTTGCACTCCATTATCTTGACCTCAATCCCACTCCCAACTCTTCTGATCCTCTCAAGGCTGTCATTTTTATAGGTTCTGTCGCTTCTTGGGTTGGTATCGGTAATGCACCCCAATACTCAGGATCAAAGCACGCCGTACTTGGCATAATGCGAGCCCTCTCTAAGGCCATCCGATCCACACCGCTCCGTGTCGGTTGTATCCATCCTTTCTTCGTCGATACAGGGATCATCCCTCTCCCTGTCAGACTCATGCTCGCAGGAATACCACTCACCTCTGTCCAGAGAGTGGCCGGAGCGATATTCTATGCAGCGACAGATCCTGATGAGAGTACCAATGGAAGTGCGTGGCTATTGGCGGATGATGGAGAGGTATTTATGGTTCCGAAAGAAGAGTTCAAGTTGGGAGTTTACGCTATGCTTGATCAGCGAGTGAATGGGATCCGAGCGTGTGTGTTTTTTTCTTGCCAGAAATTGCACGAACTGATAGTCCGTTGCAGTGCTGTAACAAGTATCAATGCGTGGTATGCTTTCATCCGCGATATTTGCCGTATTTCTGCCAAACCCATCCTTACTGCGGGATTAGCCGCGGGGGTTGCGAAGGTCGCTTGGGACCATAGAAATTCGATAGAAACTTTTGTTCATTCGTTGCTTCGTTGAAGTGACGAGTGTATTGCGTAGAAACGATCTCGAGTTCTGACTCGTGTGACAGTGCTTCAAAAACTAGTACGAGTAAAAAAAAAAAGAGGTTTATACATTGATGCTCATAACAAGCACCGCCCATCTTGCATGCGAGTTAGGGACACGCCTACAAGGAATTCTTCCCATCTCTAGAGGAAGTATAAGCAGTTCATCAACGATGTGAAAACAGAAAACGAATAAAGACCTTCTACTATTCTGCACGCGGATGAACAACCAGTCCACGGCTGCTCTAACACCGGTCCTAAAAGGTGTAAAATAAAACCCTAAAAAGCTGGATTTCTGTTTGGCTCACCCTTCGAGTGCAGACACACCCATCACATCCAAACTGGCAATTCTCTCCCTCCTAGTGGCCATCTCCGTATTCGCGTCTGCCTCTCCATACCTATTCTTCCTCGCACTTTCCAACTTACGTTGATACCAGTCCTCGTAATCATGTCTTATCTCATCAACAGACAAGCTCAGTGGCGAGTCTTGTTTATTCGCCAGGAGAAGTAAGGGGACGCCAAGAATTTGAGGGTTGGAGAGGACACCATCTATCGTGGTCGGGGTTTGTGTTATATTACATTTTACATTTTACAATGGAGCAGAGGATACGTACCAAATACTTCCCATCCCTCGCCCAGTCGTTCACGATCTTCTGCGTCTATCACGTAAACGACGGCATGACAATCGCCGTAGTATCTATGCCAGATGGAACGTATGCCGCGCTGACCCCCGAGATCCCAGAACTGGAGGATCGCCGAAGAAAGAGTTATCGAACCAGCTATAAGAAAGAGTAATGGCTCAATTCGGGGGGGTTGACGAAGATGACGGGATGGTGCGCACTGTTTTGTCCGACAGTTGGCCCAATCTTGTCAGGCGTTAAACCTGGGACATCGTTATACAGAGTCTTGATTTTCTCTAAAAGTGTCTATTGTTTTTAAAAAAAACTGGTGTCTGAATGAATGACGAAGTATGTTGAGGATGTGGAAGGGAGACATACAGTTTTGCCTGCATCGTCAAGTCCGATAATTATCACGGAAAATTCTTCCTTCCTGGCGACCCATTTTGTGAGCAGAATATCATGGAGATAAGTGTATACTCACCGCGTAAGATGTTCGTGCAAACCTTTGAGAAGATGGTACATGGTAAACACCCAAGTGTCATTGTGTCCACATCAAGCTGCAGCCAAATAACACTGTCCTCTAGTTCACGGTGCCTGAACACCAACACCATTAGAAGGATGGGCCTCTTATCATACTATACTTATGGCCTGCCGACTTTTCTAGCAATTGTAATTGCTTTGTATCTTCTCTTCACAGGTTGGTTTGCATCAATGGTCAAACCCCGCATCACTTCTATTGCTCTATCCTCTATTAGAACAGGTTCTAACTAGAAACATTTTGTTCCTTTGAAAAATAGATTCAGGAGAAGCATTCAACGTCGGCCGCTTTCTTGAGGAATCGAGTCCTTATGCATGGGGTGCAACAGGAATTGGCCTTTGCATAGGCCTCAGTGTACTTGGTGCAGGCTGGTATGTCTCCTCTGTTGTTTCTTTCAAAGGGGAAGAGTAACGAAATATTACCTTTTCTTGCTGCTGCGGAAACAGGGGAATCTTCATAACTGGCGCGTCCATCCTAGGTGGAGGCGTAAGAACACCAAGAATAACAACGAAAAACCTGATTAGGTGCGTCTTTTTGTTCCTCCAGTACTCCTCATCGTTTTAAATTTATTGTAGCATTATTTTCTGCGAAGTTGTCGCAATCTATGGCGTTGTAAGCTCCTCCAAAACCTTCTTCCTTCCCAAATCAAATCTGACGCTAAACGTCCTCCCCTACCCTATTAGATCATAGGCATAGTATATTCCTCCAAACTCGACCCCATCGCCTCCGCTTCCCTATACACGCGTGAAAACTACTTCACTGGATATGCCCTCTTCTGGGGTGGTCTCACCGTAGGCGCATGCAATCTACTCTGTGGCGTCTGCGTAGGCATCACAGGGTCCACTGCTGCGCTCGCAGACGCGGCAAATCCGGATTTGTTTGTAAAGGTTTTGGTTGTGGAGGTGTTTGGTAGCATTTTGGGTCTTTTCGGATTGATTGGTGCGCTTTTTTCATTCGTCGAAGGGTTTTCGTAGTTCTGACATGTCCTCCATTCAGTTGGTCTGTTGATAATTAGTTCAGCAGGGAACTTTGCAGCCGCTCCGAATATGCAGTCTGCCAGCCAAACAGTGATTTTGCCTTTCGTACACTGACGAAATACGCCATTCTACGAGATTAGATTGTCAGTTACTTGTTGCAAATTATCACGCAGACTCCTCCATCTCAGTAAATTATTCGTCAAAAACGGAACCTTAATAATACACATTTACGACAATCCGTTCAAAGTACATGTCCCGAATATGATGTACGAAATAAATCAGAAAGCAACGATACCTCACATACGCTGCTGATTACGGATACTTACCTATTATGATCACACTAAAAATGTTCTTAAACCTTTATGTTTAAATCCCAACCCTTCACTTCTTCTGCTGTGGTTCGTCGAAAGGGTTCTCAGTATACTCCAATCCGCCGTCCTCATCGTCATCATCCACCACATACCCCTTGGTCGCTGGTTTTTGTGCACCTGACGCACCAACACCAGAAGTCACCTCCCCTCCTGAAGTGCTCTCATCGCGTATGAGACTGATGGGTTTCTTAGGTAACAAGCCAAACTTTCCGCCATCAATTGGTTGTGGACTACTTGGACCAGCTGAAGGTAGGGCTTTGTTCTGCTGGGTTGGAAAAGCGGCGGTGGCAGTGGTAATGGTTGGGCTGTTACTCTTGGGAGGGGGTGAAGTGGAAGTTGAGTGTGGTCGAGGTGAGGTTGGTTGACCTGTAGCTGGATAGGAATTCGGATTGTACTGAGTTGCTGGAGGTGGTAGATTCGGATGAGGAGGGCCGTAGTAGGATGCGGGGGCAGGAACGTAATACTGCTGACTTGGAGCTTGAGAAGACCTGGATCGAAAAGATGGGAATGCCATAGTGACAACGCATGAATGAGAAGTATTCGACCGCACAATGGGGAAATTTTCACACCTTCCTTGCTCGAATTCTTGTATCTTTGTTTTTACTTTTTGAAATAAGCTTCCGAACGTCTTCTTCCCACCTAGATTAAAACACAATCAAAACTCTTGGCAAAGTGCACAGCCCGAAAAAAACATACTCTCCGCAAACTTATTAAATTGATCCTGTAACTCTGCACCCTGGCTGTTTTGTCGCTGCGGAGGTTGCGCCGGATACGGTGGTTGACCAGGGGGTCCCCGGTAACTTTGCGCTCCAGGTCCGCTGCCGGGTGGAGCCCCCTGTAGCTGCGCTGCAGTTCGCCGAGAATGTTTTTGTTGGTCGTGTAGTAAAAGCTGTCGAGCAAATTGTTCGTCCAGCTCTTCCTGGGACTAAATCAGATGAATACACAGGTCTTATGGAACGAGAAATAAAGAGACACACAAGGCCAGGACCTTCTTGTCGTTCTTGCGGTTGGGTCTCGGGCTTATAATCAGGATCGCTCATAAGAAGCAAAGTATCGACTGCACGATCTTCATTCCAGTTTACGGATTCAAGAACACTTTGTCTGTCATTGTTCTGAATCAGTAAGACCTTTGAGAATGGGTATTTGCATCTGCGTACAAGATTGCATCGTCATAATCCGGAAACATGGCGCGCAGAGAAACAACTCTAGGGTCGACCGGAGACTCGCGTTGAGTTGCGATTGTCTGCGCTGAAGCCGACTGCGCAAGTGCTTCCGAAGTCGAAGAGGATGCATCAGTCACCACCGTTGGCGACGAAGGAGTAGAAGTGGCTGCAGATTCTGCAGGCGCAGGGGCCGTAGAATCTCCTGTTGTAGTTTCCGTAACTACGTTCGCCATGGTGGTAGATGTAAAAAGAGTTTGGCTGCGCAACAAAGGCTCGGGCAGATAGCGATTATCATCACGTGTCTCATTTATGGAACGCGACTGTCAGAGACTCCTCTGTCGACCACCACGATGACGGTTGAAAATCTGCCAGAGATGGGCAGGTATGTCCGCCAAATTGTCGACAACTCTTTTGAAGAGGGGCAGTTTGAAAGCGGGGTCGCCATGCTCGACCTATTGCGTTCTCCAGACCATAAGCCATCCATGTGAGTTACAATCTCAGTGACCGCGTCTTCGAGCTAATGTGAGCTTAGAATACATATTCTTCATTTAATATTTATTGCCCTTCAGCCAGTACAAGAGACTCAGCTGAACGAAGAAGAAAAAGAAATTGACCGAAAGACTCTCCTTCTACAATCCCCTCGCAAAATGATAAAGCATTCGAAAGCTTCTTTGATTCTCTCCGCCTCCACTGTCATAGCAGCACAACAACTTCTCATGTCTCTAATAGTTACCAATCCTCCACAAGCTATTGTTATCGCTCTCCCATGTTTTCCAGAGACCAAGAACGAGCCTCTGATGGAATTCCCATTTAGCGAGAGCATGATATTCGACCAGGCTGTAGCTATCAAATATTCCAAAAATTGCTGGGAAATTTTGAAATCTAGTTTCAAGGCGCGCACCAAGCATTTTTTGAACACTCCAAAGGCAAAAGGAAAGCAGTCTTCACGTATTCGATTCGCCGAACCCTCTTTCGCTGATCTTGATGAGGAGAATATAAAAGTTGTCGCAGACGACTCGTGGTTTCTGCTGGAGTGGCTAGTTATGCTCTTTGAGAAGGATGCAGATGCAACAGAGAAACAGAGCCACGGTAGGTCACTATGCAGTTCCTATTCCAGGTTGCGATGTTCATGCTTTTATGAAGAGAGATATTCACCGTTCCTCTTGAAACAACTGCCACCACCTCCGATAGGTTCCTCCGCGCGTTGGGACGCGTCTGAGCCCCTCAGGGTGGTCTTTTATGCGTTTCAACAATTCGACATCAGGCGACAACGTTCAGGCATACGTCTTCTCATACTTGTAAATCTTCTCTCTTCTTGAATATCAAGATATACTCATTCAGGACGCCAGCTCATTGAATTGACTCAAACGCCTCATCTCAACCTCTCCTCCTTCGCATCATCCGTTCTTGCCCAACTCAACACTGTAAACCCGACCGCATCATCCCAGTTCACAACCCTTTTTAATCACCTCTCTACGACACCAGCTGCACTCTCCTTCAAACTTGCTCTCTGCAAAAAAATTATCGAAGACGCGTCAGACGTGTCGCTTTCATCCCCTTCCGGCCCTAGTTTTCTCATTGGCGGCACGACGGAATGTGTAAACTCAAGACGTGGTGCCAGCTCGATGCGTCAGAGCGTGACTTCGAAAAAACCTCGGGCACAACCCCGAGCGAGGGTGAAAACACACATGGCTGAGAGCTCAGTCATGTCGCTCGATGGAAATACCACTGAAAGCATTACCACAAGCCCTATTTTATCGCGTACACCTTTGAACATCCCTGCTGCTCCTGAATCAATAAACGATAATACAAATGCGAATACCAATCCGCCACCTGCTGTATCGCCTACCTATGTTGCCCGTCTCCTTTCACATGCAGAATTTGTGCAACTATTGAAAACGACGTTCCCCTTCTTCACGTTCTCATGCTCTCAACAACGCAGAACGTCTCAACTCGGCCGACATCTTCCAAACAAACCCTGGGCAACACACTCCCTTCTTACACGTGTAAAATTTGAACTTTCACTTGCTTATGTCCTTGTGCAGGTCCATAGGCGTGAGATTGCTGAGCAACGCGGCCTGTTGCCAAAAAAGAAATCAGGTGCTCAAAGATTAGCCAACCTTGATAGTCTTGATGCCGCTTTCGCGAAGTCTGTTGATGATGGTTCGTTCGCTGCTCTCGTAGATGAAATTTTTGCGCCGGAGGGAGGAAATGAAGATGAAGAGAGGGTGTTGTTCAAGGATGTGCTTAAAGGTGTTGCTGGTCTTCCACTGGCTGAAGATGCCGAAGGCGAAATTGCTATAGCATAGGGAATGGAAGGGACAACTTAAAACACCGTTACATATCCCGTACAGTAGCAGCATAATACATGATTAGATTCTAGTGTTTCCTCTTTTTTTGTCTACCCTCTTTGTTATCAGATGCTTTCCGTTTACCATGCCCAGCTTTATCCGCCTTCTCAGTTTCTTCAGCCAGCAGTTCGCTAAGCCTCTTCAGATAGGTATGTAATATCCGTTTCTCGCCTACCCTGAGGATAAGTGCATTGCGCTTGTTGGCCGGAAGGGTAGACATGGAGGACGTGATTGTTTGTTCGTCTACCTGTGTATTTGTTGGAGGAACGAAAATAAGTATAGTGGAGTCATCGGAACTCAGAACCGGAAAACTAACATCCAAAGTCTTAGCATACTCCTCCAATCTCCTCTCTAAGACTTTTTTCATCACCTTCAGTGTCGTCAGCTCAGCTTTCGGTCTCGGAGGCTTCCCCTTAGCCTTCGACCGGTCCCATTCAGAGTCGAAGAGGATAAGCCTAGTAAAGGAAACGAAAGCCGGTGGAAATTCCAAGGACGAGGTAGATTTTTTTGAAGGGTCAATCTCTAATTCGAACACGCTGTTGAAGACAGAACGTGTCAATCACCTTGTTCAACGAAGCTGAATAACACAGCCAAAAAAAACATACTCATCACCTCCCTCTTCTAACCACCAATCAATCCTCTCATGCACGTAATTCTTTTGCACAGAATCTGTACGTGTTTCGAGAGCTTGCTTGACGACGATGTCTGCGCGAATTTCCACGACGTCACCTGGGTTTCCTCGCACATCCTCGCCATATAAATGTGCAGGCAGGGGTATATAGTCGACATGGCCAAAACCACACAGCAAGACCGAGTTAGGCGGATCGCCATACGTGTTCCACTGATTTTGATGTTCGGATGAATTAATCAAAGAGGGAGAGGACCAAGGGACATACAATTTGTTCACCCGCTTTTATTGGCCTTGAGGACACCATTTTGAGGCAGTCCGGTTCATAGAAAAGCTTAACCTGGTAGGTATTTACATCATACGGTGTCAGCTATGACTCTTGAATACGGAAGCAAAGCGGCATCACATTATTTTCTTTGAATCGCGCATTCAACATATCCGCAAGCGGAACCAAGACGACTTCTTGTCCTTCCTCGTCGTCCTTTTCATTTTCTTGCAGATCGACGACTTCCTCAATCGTTTCTGAAAATTGACTTTGGTCATCTTGCTGTAGAATATTGTTGACAGTCACCGCATGGGGGCTGTCTACATCCATCGCACAAATTCCGCTCGTGCTGCGAACCCGTTCCGTTTCTTGGTCTTGCTGAATTAAGTCAACTTCGCCTTCTTCGTACTCCAGCGTAAAACTACGCGATAGGAGACGTGTGCCCATTGTGTGATACACACCCAATGAATAACGCGTGGGTATGTCCGCAGGTTTAAAGAGGTCTGGGCGACTCTGAACAATAATGATAAAAATGAACTCAAGTCGTGTTGATTAAAGAAGACCGAAAAACATGCCTGTAAAACAGGAACGATTTTCTCTCTATAATCAGTTTCGGCACTGTCTTTGCCTATTTTGCCTGAGAGCAAAGCAAATCAGAAGTATTTCTTGCGTCGACCAAGATACATAGAGAACCAACTACAACAGCGGTACCCTTCAACTCTGCAAGATCCTCCTCATCCCAGAACATCGGAGTGTCAAATTTGTCTGGCATTATGTCTGTAATAAGGTGATACAAAATTTTTATCTAGGCCATAAAAGCATCAAAGGAACAAACTCACCAAAGTATTCTGACCACTTTGACTCCGAACCCAAAGCAGCCTCCCACATCAAACATAAGATGATACCGGTCCATCCTTCATCTAGCTTTGCACTTTTCCATGCATGGATACCAAATTTAGAAGGAAGTGCGCTGGTTCTGGTACCCAAGACGAGTGAGCGAGGGATCGAGAATAAAGTGTACCCTTCCTGGCTTTCCAAAGGACCATCAATTCAAGAAAATGGCGCGTTGATCGATGCGCCACGACGAAAACGAGGCTTACGGGAATGTCTTTAAGCGCTATGGCTCCTCTTCCGCCTTCGGAAATGGGAAAATGAATAATATCCATTGCGGATCTGTCGACATAGCCCTTGTGCGATTGAAACCAGGTGGAAAACGTTTCCATGTCTGGATTATGATAGCCAAGTGACCGACTTACGAAAACGTGACTATTTATGAATATGGCCTCGCTTTCTCAGGCTTCCTCACATTGCAAGTACTTTGAGGCGCACGAGCTATCTCAACAATCTGATTTAGACTCATAGCAGGCCCGGTTTTCACTACCAACTGGGGATGAACACTACTGTTCATAAAATTTTGCAATTTTCGTGGGTTTTCACTTGTGTCCAAATAGCAGTGAGCAGATCAAACGACTTTAAGGTGATTTTCCTCAAAAGTAGCAATGTTACAGGCAAAACACATGTCCAAATGCACGCAATAGACTCATGATACGAACAGAGTCAATGGTGGGGATATGCGGCCGAAGCAAGAGCAGGAAAGTACACGCGAACAAATGGACAACAGAGAGTGTCCATTGGCAGAAACCTGCCGGCTGGTGGCGTTGGAACGCAGCTAGGCCACCGGATAGATGCAGATACACAAATTTCTCCCTGACTCTGGAGAAGAGATTAAAATGAGATAGGGTAAACTGGTTTCCGACATCATGCGGACAAAAATTCCCCGATTCGTATATGGCATTGTCAGAGCGATTCCAATCAAAGTTGTTGATCTCTCTGCGATATCCATCTCGATTCCACCATGTCCGTGTTTTCTGGTCTCAATAAGCTCAAAGACGCCCTGGATGATGCCATCCACGATGACCAAAAGGACACCCCCAAGACCCAGGCCGAGATCCATGGGGAAGCAAGGAAAGAACAGGAGAAGAGCGGTTTGAGAGACAGGGTGAGTCCTCGTTCGAGAGATCAATTGTTGGGCATTGATCTTGTAAGTACGGATCGATGATCCTAGATCAAAGACGCACTAGATGGCGATGATGAGGAACGAAGAAAGCAAGAGGAGCTCTTGAGACTCAAGACCGAAAAGGAGAAGGCAGAGGCCAAGGAGAGGGTCAAGGATGAACGGGGCCTCACTGGCAAGGTATCCCCGAAGCTTACCTGAAAGCAAAATTGTCTCTGAAGTTGCATATATAGATCCAGGACCTCCTCGATCACGGAGAAGCCAGGAAGAAGCAAGAAGAGGCTGTGCTCGCACAAATCGATGCAAAAGCTAAAGACGAACAGGACAAGCAGTTGGGTCTCCGTGGAAAGGTTTGTCCACTCAGTACCACAAAATTGCGTATACCTATATCGTACAGATCCTCGATGTTCTGGATGGTCCGGACACCCGACCTGCAGGGTCAAAACCTGCGTCCGAGAATGATCTTAAGGATCGGGTGAGGCATGATCTAAGCTTGGAGTGACTCGGGGTTGACTCCACATCCGATGTTAGGTTAGGGAACTCTGGGGTGATAAGGCAACCCAGAATGCGGAACAGCAAGAAGATCTTGGGGATAAGATCTTAGATGTTTTCGCGGGGGGGAAAGGAAAGAAACAGAAAGAAAAGGAGGTCCAGAAGAGTTGGTTTGCCAGTAAGGTCAGTCGAAGTGATATCTCTTATAGTATGCCTGCATTTAATTGTGTATCCTAGGTCAGAGAGATGGCTGGTGGAGGTCAAGCCGGAGAGCTCAACGAGGATAAGCTGGACAAGGGTATGCAAGTGTTTCGCATTGAGCAAGGATGCTGACATGAGCTGTATACTAGCGGTCGATCTTTTCCAACAGCGCATCTTGAAAAAGGGCGACCAGGTAAGAGCAGCCTGAGACGGAAACTCGCCATCTCAGATAGCTGAGCTGAAGATGCCTCACACAGAGCGACGAGTCCGCAATTGAGCAACTTAAAGACGAACAGATTGCCAACGCAATCAGGCATTCGTTCAAGTCTGTCACTGGCCACAATTTGGAGAAGGAGAATAACCGCAACTAGACGTGTGAGTGGGGCACCTATTTTGGGTGGATGGACGCCTGGGCGCTTCAGAGTCGTTGGTCTAACTCGGATCTGATTGTATTGAAAGTTATTGATGAATGTCAAAAAGTACTTGAATTCGAAACATCTGGGGATGCGATCTTCGCCTGAAAAGCTCTGTATGCGCAGTAATCTATTGCTTACTGCAGCCTCGACGTCTAATTTTCTGTAACCCAAAATGATTTCCTCCGGCACCATCAGGTGATGCCAGCAACAGCGAAACACCTCATTTTCGTTCGCAAGTCGTTGTCTCTTTCTATGATTACTACTTAGCGGCTCTTTGGTCTTGAGGGAATGGTATCATATTCATTCTACGAGTCCCCTTTAGGTTCTTTTAGAAACCCTCGGCCAAATTGAGGAAGGTATTTTAAGGGTAGCTGTGTTCGTTGCCGAGGCAACACCCAGGTGCCTTCTGAAGAGTTGCTCAACCTGTGGGCAGGACATGGAGGGAAAGGAAATGATTGCATACCATATCGCCGTCCCCTTCTCCCAATCCAATACTCCCATTTCGCCTCCGGATGAAGGCAAAAGCACATCCGCATCTTCCACAATGATAATCGGCTTTTTTTTGCTTCTCACTCGTCCTTCCTCTTCCGGAGGAGAATAACCACACCTTTCTGTGGCCCTCCAGTGGTTCTACTGGTATACGCTGAAGCAGTGGACATATCCAGCGAGGACGGGCCACCCGAAGTAGAGGAGTCAGTCGTCAAGATCCAGTTCATCCTCCTGCGAATACCAAATGAACCCTCTCCCAGCCAAGTCTTCTCTCATACCATCCTTAACCGTCTCGGCCTAGAATCAGACCCAACGAGGTCTTCTTCCGATGTATCACCCGAGCTTGTCCCATAGCCGTCACATTTTGCTCCTCGTCGCCGTTGAGGGAGAAGTCATTATTTTCCCCTTCTTCTGCTTGCTTCGCCTTCTCCAGATCCAAACCCTCCTTCCCCTGCCCCTCGATCTCTACTTTACCTCCTTGTACCTCATATCAAACAACGCCTTCCTCTCAAACTTTCGACTCGGGGTGAACAAAAGAAAGGGTAGTGGAGGGCATGGTAATGTTAGTGAGCGAAGTCAACAAACCATTTTGATCTGTTACACCTCCCGTAGGAGGATAACCAGCCAGTTTCGGCTAAACGGTGGAAGAGTCGTCTGTTGTTTCGGAGTCTTGAGGGAAGGAGCTTCTTTGCTGTCGGACTCGTCCTTTTCGTTAGTGTCGGAATCAGTGTCATTGTTCATCACACTTGCTCAGCTCGCTGAGATCCAGGTTCTTCTGACAAAATCGGAATTCGGTTGACCCATTCGTTTTCAACGATGGGATTTTTCCCGTGAGTGGGTCATCGCCAAGGAGCTCTCCCCTCAACCTAGCTTTCTTTCTCGGCCTTTGGAATTCTAAAATTACTTTCGTTTCGCCCTGTTCCGCCTAATCAATGGGCGCGATTCCCACTGCGATTGACCTCTACGCGAATCCAGGAATTGAACAAATATCTGAATTCCGACAATTTTTTGCTGCCTTGTGGATTTTACGTCGGGGATCCGAGATCCCCGAATTCAGGCCAGTATGCTTCCGAGTTGTCCCCCTGCCTTTGAAATACTGCTTACACCTCGGTTCACGCGTAGCTGTCCTTGAGCCTCCATGGGGAGTTCTTGCTGTCGAGTTGACTTCATCAATCTAGTGAAATGATCGAGAACAGGGTTACTCGTCTTGGTAGCCACCATTAATTTTGTGTCTTCGTCCTGAGTTATTCTGCTAGATATAGCCGACTAAATTTCACTGGAGCATCATTACGAGTACATCACAGGATCAGGTTCATCTCGTCCGATCTCAGGGATGTGCGGATAGACTACTCAAGCTCTTTAGACATGGATCGCGACCTGCGGCTTGTTTTGAATTTTGATGAAGCCTATCTTCGTACATCACTCTTCGCTCTCTTACGGTTGGCGCATCTCTCTATGCCCGTTGGTAACCTGCTGCATCCCTCGACTCTGTGCAATTTCAATCCACCAGGGCATAGGGTTTTGGAGCGAGGCTTGTGCCTATGTTTGAATTGGAGTTAGCTAGTCGAGTCGAGCAGACAAGTGTAAGACTTAAGTTTAACTTTCTTATGACAATAAGAAATTTTGCCTCTCCATCATCCCAATGTCTCACAACCGAAATCCTGCTGGCAGTAATCAATATGATGTTGTTGGTAAGACACTTCGCCTAGAGTATTTGCAGCTGAGGCCTCCGATCTGACTGTCAAATTTGCGCTTGAAAAATATCACAGCGAAGGGGTAACCAACGACGAGAATTTTCCTGCTCGTTTGCAGAAGGAATATGACATCAAAATGAGGTTCTCTGTTAAACATTTAGCATTTCTTGCGGAGTTACTTCGATTTTTTTGATGGATGAGAGGGAGAAGAGTGCGAACATTACTGGAGGATTGCGATCGGACACTCCATTCTCTTAAAAATTCCAAAGGCAGTGTTTCGGAGCATATTCCGGGTATTTTTGTGCACAAAAAACAAAGTGGTAATTGTGTCTAATTCCAGCCATGTCATGTATGTAGTCTTGACTATGATTGTGAACAGCAAGGCCACATGGTGGTGTACAAGGAGACAATGCCAAGGATACCCTCCGATTTCTCTCAGTGCCATCATCATGGGACCATCTTCCACCCTTTCCGTTAGTGACAACGCCGCAGTTTACGAAAACCAGCCTCCTCCATATTTGTGAGCAGAAACTCAAGTGGTGTCGCATATGACATGTCAGTCGAGTCTGTTGTGCCTCCACCAGTCAATAAGCCTCCCATGCGGCCCTTCGCGTCAACAACTGCCCCTTCATCCGAAAAAGGTCCGAACGTTTTGTCATACCATTCCCTTGTGACGAGTGGTTCGCCGTAGCCAGGAATATATCGGGTCACTGACAGACTTCATTTGCTCTGCCGACTGTTAAGCCGGTCTTCATTCCCCTCTTTAGCACAAGCAGGCATTTTGTGCCATCCTAGTGCAATATTTGGGGACTCGTCAACTCCGCGATTGGGATGACGCCTTGGATTGGTGACTGACGATCAGGATGATTCTGACGTTGAGATTCGTCAACTCGCTAAGGCGAAATCGGCTGATCTCAGTGCTCAGAACGATTTTATTTCTGGAAAAATCGTCCATCCCGATGCATTGACTTCAAATATACACCGGTTGACCATGAAGCTATGAAGTTCCTTGCCGACACAGAGAGGCGGAGAGAGGAAGCGTAACCCACAATACCTGCCCACGAATTTAGGCAGTGTTCTAGGTCGTTGTAACAGAGGATTTGACTCTCGGCATCCTCAATATCGCGCCTCAGTTGCATCACAGCCCTTTCCAGCCTCCCTTTCTCCAGTAACGCCAGCTCAGACCTCGTCAAGTCAATGCCATCGTTCTCAACCCGAAGTCCACGCTTGGTATCAGCTCTGAGTTTTGCCATGGTTCCATCTCCAGCAGAATCACACAATGAGACTTCTTCCCTCCATGGAAGGACTTGAATACGAATCGGTAGCCTGGTGGAAAAGTCAGCGGCGGAAATATGACGTGACGGCAAATAACTTTTCGCCACCGCTGGCTAAGTAGAAGCCGAGCCTTCGACGTACCTTTGTGGCGATTAACACACCAAGATCGACGGTCTTGTGATCGGATAAGACATTCTTGCATGAAACAGCAACCTCAATGCCATCTTCGCCGGAAAGAGATGACGGCTTGACGCCTATCCAGAGTACAAGAGGAAGAGGCACCTCCTTATTGTATCGGAGTAATTTTGTCCATAAATACGCGATGGGATAATCGCCAACGGTGTCTTTCTCAGAAAATTCGTTCTTTATCTTTGGATTCGACGAATGGACTCAACGGTGGTCACCAAATTGAGACATCCAGTCACTTGGCGTGACTCGGTGTCAAGCATTGTGACTATTGGAAGTAAGGAAAGCATGCAAAAAACGCGGTGCACGTACAATAGGCGGGCTCGCCCCCGTTGTTGTTCACTGACAAAAGTCAGTGGAACCTTTGTGGTCGACTTTGCTGGGGTGGTCTGTTACAATTAGTATGGGTGCGACAACAGGGCGGGTTGATGAACATCTGTGCCCAGTGTTGGTAGTAGAGGCGTCGTGGGTGGCGGCAGCCGCTCTCTCGGTCTCCTCCGTCGGCTGCTAATCGGTGAGCGTTGGTACATATCCCAAAATCCGCAGCGTGCAGATCTCTAGAAAAAGCCATTGTCAAATTGTTCGTTCATGGTACATTGCAGAACTGAAAACAAGTAATTACTTTTCACCTACAAACACTTTGAATGCTTCTTAGCATTTCAGAATTTCACGACGATTGTCCAGAGGCTTCATCCCTTCGTGACGGCGACAGGAACAGGCGTATAATAGGTCCCACTACGAATATGAGACGACAGTGTCTCGGTGACAGGGATTTTGAAGAAAGAAGGCGACGTGCCGGCCATGACGATGCTAGATATGATCTAAGAAGGACAAGCTCTCCAGAAAAGAGTGAGCATACTCACGAAATAACTCACCTTTTCCACCAAGGAAGTTTAGCCTTTTCCCTCTGCAAATTATTATGGCTAAAGGCCGCAACTGCCCCTGCTACTGCTGTATTCGTGCTTTGTGGATTCCCCCAAGCACCGTCATCTTGTCCTCCTGAGCAACAAGAAGCATTTCGTTCTGAGACATATCGACAATACAGACATCACTTTACGTGCTCGCCGCAAATGACGGGAGGTCCATCCACTGAAACTCGTCAATTGGGGGAAGACGAGTCTTGACAGAATTTGCTTGGGGTCGTTTGAGTGACACAGACCCTTTTCGAAAAGTGGCGCGTTGAAGTCTGAAATTGTGTAGATAGTCGGATGCATAATAAACGCAAGCTAAACGCGGTCATGTGATATTCGAAGATAATCCTTTCAAGGCAATGACAATCTTTGACCAGTATAGCTCGTGACGGTCTCCCTCCCTTGACTGAAGCGGTGAGTAATTTCGTGAGTATGTTGACTCTTTTCTGAGAGCTTGTTCCTCTAGGTGATACCAGGCATCATCATGACTGGCACGTCGCCAACTTTCTTTAAAATCCCCGTAACCGAGTGTTGACTCACATTCGTCGTGGTACCTATCCGAGGAAACCCGGGTGACTTATTGCCATCCGCCTGTTTCTGCCCAACAGGGATGAAGCGTCCTGACGACCGGCTGGCGATTCTCAGGTGCTATGAAGCGTTTGAGGTGGTTATGGGCATATGACTTAGGAGGAATTTCGCTGGGTAAGTTTGTAGTTATTCAATAATCAGCTTAAATTATAAAGTATCCGCTCGCAAGCGGGGGGAAGGCTCGCTTCGAAATTTGGGTAGGCGCATACGAGAGCATGAGTTCTAAGCCTAGAGGTAGAGCCAAGAAGAACGAACCCGTCTGCATCCCGTTCTTGCCAATTTCAAATCTATCTTTGATCCTTTCTTTGCGGACGTTCGCTCTGAAACGAGCCAAATTATTGTATTTGGTGATGGAGGAAGTCGTCTTCATTGAGATACGCAGGAAAATTACTCTTCCCTTATTGCATTCCATCATGATCAAATGACTTTCATTTTTGGTCACAGTGGAACATCTCGTTTCTTGCACTTCTGCAAAGTTTTCCATTGGCTAGTCTTTGAAAGGTGGTATTTTTACTTCTGCGATTAGGACAGCCAGCCGGATGTAGGCTTCAGATTCTTTACGTCTGTCTGACAGTCTACCGCCTTCGTGCTCTGATGGTTCGGTCAATTTAAACTGGCTCGTCTAGTACAAATTTGAAAAACGTTTATCATGATCAATCAGGCCTGAAATTAGTAACTCAAGCTATTTTCTTAGGCCATTCAACCGCTGCCCAAGTCTGCTACCGCGATGGAGAGTGAACCAGGCTTCTGGATTTGATTTGAGGATCAATGTGTGATATTCGAGGACCCCTGACAATAGCAGACATGGCCACATACGAATCCGGACGGATTTTGGGAAATTTTTGAAAACAGCCATATA
>QDKV01005296.1_pt1 | contig 48051 bp, 58 predicted proteins | sample 1861101 | NCBI WGS metagenome assembly QDKV01 (sample SAMN04275158, study PRJNA302643) | Fungus metagenome, whole genome shotgun sequencing project. | isolation source: fruitbody | host: Mallocybe terrigena | place: Sweden | collected 2013
TCAACATTTTTAATTTTTAATTACCAATTAAAAACAAATATAAATGGCCTATAGATATTGGTAACCCCGAAGTGTAAGACTTTTGCAAAGTCTATCGCGAGTAAAATGAGAAATACCCCAAAGCAGATCTACCGCTAGTTTGGATAGATACTTCCCCATGACGAATATTCTCAGAAAACAGGTCATGCTATTCTGGCGGAAAATGCGTGGATTATAAGTAATCCATTCGAGGACTGTCAACAAATGAGAGATATATCGCGAAAATGGTTTTACTCAGATCTTCTGATGATGGCACGTGCCGGACTCGTGGGTCGTTTATGCCCGATTCTGCTTCAGCACGGCAAATCCAGCATAAATACTTACCTCCCTATGCCTGCCAGTTTCCCTTAAGCATCCCTTCCATTACTCCGACCTTCGCGACTAGGGGGTATCGTCTTCACCGTTCGATATCATGTCTGGCCAGTCAAGTGCCCTCTTCAATCAGGCCATGTCGACCGAACCCCTCACCGTCATTCTACTTGTCGAAAATACACAGAAGATGTTTTGTGTCTGGAATGAACTTAGAGAGCTTTATCTTAACCAGCTCATTGATTCAATGGCCGGAGCAAATACCCATGCAGACGTTTGTTATTTTGTTCCGCTTCCGCAGTTGGCCACTCAAATAGTCTACAGTCATCCCTCTCCATCATTGAGAGTTCCATGGATACCACCACCACTTCATATGTCCCTCCGCAGTTCCCCCTTTCACGTTCGGCTCTGACTAGTGTCACTTTTAATTCTTCGCTGGATGGTCGGATCTCACCTAGTCAAGTGAACGACTGTATTGAGGTACTTATCCACTCGTGCCTATCTGTTCTTGATTTCTCACTTCTTTCCAGCATCTTGCCGGAACTATATACTCCGATAAACCACACTCTTTATGTATCGTCATCGTGGCAGCGTCATCACCGTCTACCGACTGTTCAGGCCTCGGCGTGTCGCGCACAAATGGTTTTTCTCCATGGCATTTTTTGGCCGAAAAACTCTCCGAAGTACCTCCTTTCTCATTTCAGCCTTTGCTAAACTTAAGATCCGTGTTTAGAGAAGAATTCATTGTCATCTGGCTATGGCTCTTGGACAAGAGGACTTGTTACCTCTGACTGTACTATTTGAGAAAAGTGTAAGTTTTGAATCAGAAATTTAGATCGGGTTTTGATTCTTGGATTTGCAGTTGTTTCTCCAACAAAATATAGAAGAAGTTCCCCCATTTCCTGTCGACCGCTCCCGTTTTACCATCCGACTATCCGCACGTCCCTCATATCAGCTATTCGATGATTCTGGTACGCATAAATTATTTTTTTTGTCTTATTGCCAATCTGTAATAACCTAACATTTTTCTATTCTCCAATTAACCTTCACACAGAACAAAATACTTCCCTTTACGTATGTTTCACCATTTTGCCGGTTCGCCTTCACTGCTGACATCTGTCTTCATTTTTCTTCCTATCCACTTATCAAATTTAGCCTCCGACACAAAATGCGACCGCTCTGGAACCGTCTTCTCGCAGGAATTCTCATCTTGATTCGTATTCCGACGCGAACACCGCTTCCTCAGCATCTGGCACAACCTTGACTCCACAGAAGGAGATCAGCATCGTTTCCCATCTGAAACTGGCTCAAGGCTTGATCAAGAAGAAACAGCACAGTAAAGACCCGCAGCCGGCACCATTCTTTGCAGATGCACGGGTACAATCATCGAGCCAATCTTACTCTATGATGCCACCACCTTCACCTCCAAATATGGCATCATCATCTTCCGTCTCGCCATCTACCCGGATCTCAGGGTCATCTTCCTCTTCTGCAGTATCTGCATCTCTCTCTTCCCTTCCACTGACTAGTCGCCATCGCAAACCGCAATCGCTTTCGATGGCAGGGTATAACGCAAATGTGCAACCCGAGTCGATGACAAGCCCAATGAATGGTGGACGTGCCATGTCCCTCAGCAGGCTTGATAGGCTACAGAGGGTCAATCAGTCGTCATCGGGTAGCAGCCCGACCGAATCTTTGCATGCGCAATCGAGAAGGGGATCGTCTCAATTGATTGCGGCAACGGGAGGATCCGGACACACAGGAAGTCAGGGGGCGTCGATCGCTTCCCACATGCAACCATCCAGTGGTCAAAGGAAGGGCGCACGGATATCTACGCCAGATCAGGATGCATCGATGTCTTCGCCGGGTTCAACAGCAAGTAGTCTAGGGTCTGGGTCCCCAAGTGGAACGGTGATCGCGGCAGCATCGGATGCGAATGGGCGCGGTGTGGGTTTGGCCACAGGTGTTGGTGATATGGGAGGATCCAATGGGAACATATATGGGTCGACATCGCCATCGTTTGGCACAGTCCAGATGAATGGGATGGTCAACCATGATATGTCACCAGGAAGTGTTTCTTCCTACATCAGCTCAGACATGTCCAGTCCGACTACCCCAGGCTCTATGGAAGATCTCTTTGTCCATGCGAAGATCCATGCGCTCCAAGGGCACCAACAGGGGTATGGCGTCTCATATCAGCAATATATGTACCCTCACAATGGCTCGATCTCCAGCGGACAGGACAGTCCATGGGTGGTGCAGCACCACCAACGCCCTCAACAGGCATTGCGGCTAGATCAATCCCAAAACCAGCAATGGCCGGAACATCAATTTCAAGTACAGCAGTTCCAACAGGCGGCCGCGGTGCCTCAGCAACATTATTATCCTGGTGCCTATGATCCCACGTCGACTTACTTCCCCCCGCAACCTGCATCGGCACAGCAATACTATGTGACGCAACAGGGCGGGTATGCGTACAACGCATCCGACTCTTTTATGGGTGTTCAAAATGCAGATCCGATAGCTGGGGGGGAAGCACAGCTCGCTGGATCACAACAGGTTGGTCATGGTCAAACCATGCACCAACCGAAGGCATCGTATTGTCCTTTCCCTGCCCGTGGTCTGCCAACAACCGCTTCTCCCCCACCATTGATTGTACCATCGCAGTCTCACGCACCCCTACCTTCCTCGATGGATACGAAGACTGTAGTGAGCGCTGGATCTTTGTCCGCGTCCTCTTCAGGGTCTCAATCATCAACTTTCATGCCTCAGGCTCAGCACTCGCAAGGCCGAGCGCGCGTGAGTGCCACGATTGGGCACAAATCATCGGGACCTACCTCCTCGAGCACGAAGGGTAACTCTACGCTCTCGTCATCGAGGACGACCAAGTCGAAGAAGCACAAAAAGTCTACTTCAGGCTCTTCCCATTCTAGTCACGTCGATGGGAAAGTGGCCACATCTGCTGCGTCAAATCGCCGCGATGATGTTTTTGAGGTGTCCCCACTATACGCTGCATCGACTGGCGCCATGTTCGAGTCGATGTTTCATATCAAGTCCAGCTTACTCGAAGGGGCAAACCCAGAGGACGTTGCGCTCGTTGCTCCTGCGCTTGGCATGGGGGGAGAAGGTGCGGAAGGTTCAACGCTTCCACTTCGTGCGGTTGAAGCTGCGGGTGGGTTATTTCAAAGCCAGTTGAAGGAGAGGGGTGTAATAGTTGATGAAGCTGCTGGCACAGCCATTGTTCCGTCCGTTGCCACAACAGGAGCATGGCTTGGGGATAATGCAGCGACTTTAGGGCCGTTACCGATGACGATGGGAGTCAAAGGCAGTACGGCCATGATGCCTCCTCATGTTGTGTCTCCCACTTCCACGACTTACGCGGGCACAGCAAATATGATGTCTTCTACTTCCGAGTATCAATACGATACACAGGATATTTTACAGGAATATGGTGCTTCGACTCAATGGTCAAACTGAAAACGTACTCCCCATCGATTTCGACATCGATGCCTTGCAATCCAACTGGATTATTGTTATTCCTTTTTTTCTTTCTTGATCGGGTAATTCTCTTGATAATCATGCCACTCGTCCTGTCACTCATGATCACATTGTCAATTATAACCCCTTTTGCATTTACCATCCTTTCATTGGGCGTTTCGTTATCAAGATATCAATCCTTGTACGCATATTTCTGACATTCCTTGTCTACATCTACTGTATATCTCCAGTGTTTCATACCTTTCGCATCATATTCCACAACCACCTCTTTCCGCGCCTTGCGATCTCTGGGATCTTGTTGTACCATCACTTTTTTTTGACAATGTCATCTTGGTTTGGGTTTCTCGCACGTATCTCTAGGTTGTCTCGCATTTGCTGTGTTTATTAAATTTACAGTTTCATACAGGCAAACTTAAAACATTTCTTTTGGCCACGGAGCAAATAGTGACACTGAATGGACTTCCCAAATACATGGCAACCGTCAGAGTACACATGATATATTAGTTCCAGGAAACTTTAAGTGGCATTGATGATCGAAAGAATTAGGTTGGGCAACAGTGCATAATATGCTATAATATGCAACCAAACCCAATAAAATACATTACAACAGGACCTAAAGAGTTGAATCGTGTCAAACCCATGACTTATGAATTACTGTGATTGTTCAGCATAGATCTGGGATTTAGTTATAAGTATTTATGAACCATTGACCGAGTTTGAAGTGACAGAAACATACTTTTATCGTTTTGTCTGCCCCCCCAGTGATTAACCGAGTGCCAGTTTGGTCGAATGTTGAGCAAAAGACACCAGCTTCGGCTTCAAGGGAACCTGGCTGAGGGATATCTTCGAGGTTTTGAAATGCTGTCCCAGTCGCATAGTCCCAGAATGTTAAGCCACCGTTATCACCTAAACGATAGCGGTTGGCGTCATCAGAGGATGAAATAAATAAATAAAATTGAAGACAAACCTCCAGAAAAAAAAACGCCCTCGGCGTTGACGGACAGTGTATTGATGATAGCATTATGGCCACTGAAATTAAATACAAAAGCGCCTTCGGGACATTTCCACTTCTTTATGTTGTTTCCACCGGCTGAACCAGACGCAAAGGAATATTCCGTAGGATGAATAGCTAAAGCACGAACAGATTTTTTGTGATGGGTGAGTGTCGTCATTGTTTTGCCGGCCGCAAGGTCCCACAGCCTAATCAAAAAAAATTGAGATGATAACGCCAAATATTCCGGTGTAGCCCACCTGACAGTTGAATCCATGCTGCCTGTCACGACTTGCGGATCTGATTCTTGACACTTAACGTCTGAGACGGTACCAGTGTGGCCAGTCAAGGCATGGATCTGGGCTTTTGTTCGCATGTCCCATACTCGTGCTGATGCGTCTCTGCCAGCCGTAACCAACACGTCAAGGGTAGGATGCAAAGATAGCGAGTAGACACCTGACAAATGGCCATGGTAGTGTCGGATAACCTTATTGGCCTCTAAATCCCAACACTTGACCATCTAAGGGGGATACCAATGAGTTCTTTAATCAATTTTGCAGAAGCTACCTTACCTTATCCTCGCCACATGAGAAAAGATATGGATGACGTGGCGAGACCGCAAGGCCTCGCACAGTCGAAATATGACCAGTCAAAGACAACTTAAGTTCACCACTAGCCAAATCCCAAACTTTGATTACTCGGTCTCCGGCGCCAGTCACAAACCAATTATTCCCTGGTTCCACAGCAACGCTACGGACCCATCCGAGGTGGCCTGAAATAACACGAACGAGTTTCCAAGGAGGGTGATATACGGGTTTAATCGTCCGTACAGTCTTGTGTAATTGAAGGGCTTGTGACAATTTAGAGGAAGATGCGAAAGTTGACGGCTGAACTATAGGCGTGTTATCTATTGTGGCAATAATACGAGCTGTAGTACTGTCAGAGGAGTCTACAGTAGTGTTTTCAGGGTGTTCCAGTCCAACTGAGAAAACAGAACTTACCACCAGCAGCAATCATTTTACGAGTAGGCCCTGCCTGTCCAGGACGCGATGGACCAACTGGCCCTTGCTGAGAAATAAGGGAAGGTGGAAGTTCTTTATAATCCCGATATTCGTCACGTATTTTTATGGAGAGACGAATGCGTGCACTACAATCGCATGAATGAGCTTGCGCCTTGTTTGAAAACTTGAAATGAACCTCGTCTCGTCATCCTGTAGTATGTCTCCAGAATCTGCAGCGAAGATATCTCTTGTCCGTTTCGCGCTCCGTCTGTGGAGGGTTTCAAGTGGAGGAAGGGCTACAGGCTCTGCCATTCTCTGTATTAAGAAAATAGGCTCCAAGTAGGGTGAAAAGATGTTTATTGTTGTTTCGCAGAAGCGTCGCCATTGCCGCCCAGCTCATCTTTCGCACGCGAGTGTTTCTAAGAGCTGCTAAGAGGTTGAAACGCCTACGTGAAAGTACAAAAGCACAAAAGCGTTCGTGTAGTCAGCTAATACTGTTAAAAGTCAAATTATAGTGGAAGATGTCCGAATCAATCGTAGTAGAACTCAAAAAAACTGTGAAGCACTTGCAAAGTGCTACCACTGATGAGGTAGGCTCTTCCTTTGTTGAATCCGTCATCTTTATGTTTCTGACCACTTGCTCTATATTTTTCTTTAGGAAATACTATCTATACTTAGTGTCTTGAAAGAAAAACAAATAACAGAAGCAATCCTTAGGGTGGGTGCTGCTCGTTGATTGATTTCTTCCTTCATTCCTTTTTCCATTTTGGGCGTGGGTCGCCAACTAATTTTCTCTTGGACATTTAGGAGAGCAAGATTGGCTTGGCCGTAGGAAAGCTCAGGACCCATAAGACGAAGGCCATTTCCGACCTTTCGAAGGAAATTGTCAAGCAGTGGAAAGCAGCGGTGGAGAAAGCGAAGGCTGCACAGGGAAGTGTTTCAGCGACGCAGAATGCGAACACTGGTGCGTTTTCTTAATCCTTTATACTTTCTTTTAAACGCTAAGATTCAATTAGCCAGGAAAGGATCATTTGTCCAAACTGGGCAGAAAAATGAACTTCGTACATGCAAGACGGATGGTGTGGTTGGTGGTACGGGAGATATGACTAGGAACAAGTGCATTGAACTCATATACGATGGTCTGGCATGCGACGCTACTGCTCGTACGTATCGTGGTTTTCATCGGTGTCCAGCCTATGACCTTTTTTTAGCCATCGATCACGTTGTTGCCAAAGCTCGTGCGGTCGAGGCTGCTGTCTACAAGACCATGAGCGGTACTACAGCTGAATATAGGAACAAGATTCGCTCTTTGTTCGTCAACCTGAAGGATAAAGCTAATCCAAGTTTACGAGCCAGCATTGTTGAAGGCAGTCTTACTCCCGAGAAGTTCACCAAAATGTCGAGTCAGGTGTGACTCCATTATTTTTCTAACCCAAATTCTATTTTAATCTGTTTTTGTTTAGGACATGGCGTCAGAGGAACGTAAAGCCGCAGATAAAAAGATTGAAGAAGAGAACTTCCACAAATCGCTTTCTGCAGCGGAAAAGCAGGCCGAGACAGATGCGTTCCAATGTTCGAGGTGCAAGCAAAAGAAATGTATCTACCGACAACAACAAACCCGAAGTGCAGACGAACCTATGACTGTATGCTTACAGTTATCTTTGATGTCGAGTTCATGCTAACATGGTTACTTTGTAGACCTTTGTGACGTACGTCTTCTCAACATTCTGTCAATTATGTTTGATGCCGATGCTCGTTCTAGTTGCACTGTGTGTGGAAATAAGTGGAAATTCTCCTAGACCGCCACATTTTTTAGATGCCACTTCCACTTTTCTATCGTTGCAGTTAATGTCAAGGTCGCACTCATCAGTCTCTTCCCTCATTTCCTGTCAATTCTATTTGTCCAAATAAAACGTCACACTGCCATCCATATGGTTTATTTCTTCAAGGTACGGTAATCTCTCCTGTGATGTTAATCTAGATTCATCTTTTTTTTGCACCATCGCTCGGCTGTTTAGATTTAGTATTTCCGGACATATGACTTTCCGAATGCTCAATTACGTTTCAATGTTCATGAGGAGGTCTGGCGCGGGACTTCATGGACATTATTTGATATTTTTTGCGTGTCTATGCCGCCACGTAAAGGACTATATTCTGCTCATGCAGACAAAGATTTCCATTTGGAAGAATAAATTGTTCCCTTTTTTTCTTTCCAATGTCCTAACAATGGTGTGCCCAGCCGTATACTGATTATCCGCAGGAATATACATTTTAATGATTTTCCCGTAGATAGTATACCTGAGTATATGAGCAACCCGACACAACTGTATTTTCCGGCGACTCGGGTCCAGGGAAATGATCTTGATAGATTGTGCAACGATCTGTCCACGGTGGAGAAAAAATTACTACCGTATTTTTAACGTCTGATTAAGGCGCTACAAAAAAGGCATAATTTTTGTTTTATTCGCTGCATTCTCACCATGATGGCATATCAATCGAGCCGGGATTTAAGAGCGGTTCATTATTTCGGGACCTTTTATACCCGGTACTGATGGTTTGGTGACCTTTGTGATTGATCATTGGACATTAACAGAAGCGAAAGGGGTTTATTCTTTTTCTGAAAATGTGTCAGTGATGGTCCTAGCCAGAATACTTGTCTCCGGTCGGAACGCTAAATGGACAAAGCGCCAAAGAAGTCTTGGCATCATGATTTGCTGAAAAATGATCGCCATCAATTGGCGGCGGACACATGGCAATTTGGTCCGGCGTTAAACTTCTTTAAAACTACATAAAATGTTGAGAGACGCTATTCCGCTCGGGGGTAATGTGATAAGTGAAGGAGAATGCGTGATCACCTGCGGTGTTAAGAATTGAAATTATTTTGATCTTGATTTCCCATACAAATTGCCAAATTTGGGTTTATGGACCGTTGCATGGCAGAAGGTTGAAAAAAAAAAGATGGGAGAAAGGGGAGACTGATCAAAAAGCGAAATGAGATCGTTAGAAAAGTCAGGAGCGTAAGTCGGGGTTTAAGGGAATAAAGGCACGCTGCGAAATTAGTGCACTGGCAGGTCACAAAATCCGGCAAACCCACAGACACCAGACCAGTCAGCTCGTCGCCCTTACTAATCAATTTGTCGTAAAGCGTCAAGAAATCGGAAGCTTTGTACGTGTATCCAGACTTTGGGCAACAAGGCAAACATTACAACTTTGCTCCGCAGGACAGGGGTGGTCAAAGCGGTCAAAGGCAAGGAAATGCAACCTCGATTCGAACTGCTGAAAGGGAAGAGTAAAAAATAGGGCGACAGGTACCAGGTGTATTTATACTCTTGTCTGGCCCAAAAATTGGGTGTTTGACGCGTGTAGTTGAAACGAAGGATGGGTTGGTTTGTTCGGTACGTTCTCCGTCGTTCCGAAGTTTACATTGAGCAAAAAAAATAATGGTAGAAACATCGAGATGCTATTAAAACGAGTAGTTTATTATTCTCTAAAATTTAGACTTGAAATTAGACGTACAAATTTATTGACACCTCCCTGGTGGAATTGCCGCATTGGTGGCATCACCCAAGCGGTTACTTCTTTCATACCAACAATGCGCCCATTCCTTCTCAATTCCTTCCTTGTGAGGTGCATAGATAGAGGCGTGTAATTACAATTTGTCGGTATTGTTTACTCTTTCCGTGAAAGAGGGAGCGCATCAATGAACGTTGCCGGCGAAGAAAGGGAATGTCATCGTGGTGATTTGTGAAGAAAAAGCCTATATCAGTGGCAACTAGTTGTACGTTTCACGAAAGGTCGTAGTGAAAGTGATAGGACCTTTACTAAAGCCCGGTATATATGCCAGTGGGTACGCCACCTTCTTTAGAGCTTGAAAGCGTATAATTGAGAGGAGAGATGTCATTGGCCTTACTGTTTTGTATCTTCGCGGAGGTCGTCGAGCTGCCAAATTGAGAAGACCACTCAAACTGAATACTCACCATAATTAAATTAAAACTCTGGCCGTTAAGAAGAGGTGGATATACCGTTATTATTTACTTGGACGCAAACTTGTTTAATTTGAATAATCTCGTGCTGTGGTTGCTGTGGTTCTTGCGTCTCTGAACGTAGGCTCTAAGGTGCGTAGATAAAAAGGTGGCACAGGGCACTATAGACCGAGTGCACTGGGAAGTGGGAGATTGTGGCACGAAAAAAATAGAAAGCAGACGAGCCTGGTGGCAGTCACAGTACAACCAGATTGACGGTCTGTTCTTTACTCGATCCCTCTCTCGTATAAAATTCCCACATGACTACTTTTAATCAGCGCTACACAATAGCTGAATGATTAAACTGCGTAAAGAAAACTACAATATGTTGTATCAAGGAAACACAGGAATAACATTGCGGAATCTCAGTCTTCGGTTGGCTTCTTTGGGTAAAGGTAAGACCAGTCAGCGCGTTTGCAAGGGGGCTCGTGCTTCGCAGTCAACGGATTGATCCCACCAGGGTAAATTGCCCTGAAGGTATTTTCAACCCTGTGCTCCCAGTTTTTGTACTACATTACGGTCAGAAAACCGACTCATAAATGCGTGATACATTCTCACCGTTTTACACCCACACAAGGGTGCATTGTGAAGATGGTTCGAAGAGTTTTTACATTTTTCGGATCCACAATCATGCTTTTCATCTGTTATGTAACGAGGATGAAAGTGCTGGGAAATATTAGCATGCGTCAGCGAGTGGCTCAGTCAACACGACGTACGCCACAGATGGTATAATAGTCTCCAAACCTAAAAAGGTCAAGGCTTGGTAAGCTACTGGCAATATCATGCGAGAAAGGAATGACGAACATGTCGAATTTACACATACTATGGCACGGAGAGTGGAAATTTGGGTTGGAATGTACATTAAAAAAGCTGATGATTTTATAACCCCTTGTCCAAGCGGAAGAAGACGAAGCGTATACAATGCTTGATTCCTGCCGGTCACTAAACCCTGAACAAATGACACAAACGCAATATCTCGTTTTATACCTAATTTGGTGCTTGCCGCCAAAAAACAAATTTAAGTTTAGAACACGTCTCCTATATTTCGGCTCATAAATATTTGAATCTTGATATCAAACTTTTATGAATAGAGATTATTTATTTGTCCGACAAAAGTAAATGAACGGTGGCTAATTTACTTGACAGTGCCAATGAGAATTGGATTGCTTTGAGTGCATTGTATGTTTCAGTTCAGTGGCCACTGACATTGTCCTCGCTGCCTTTCAATCGACCGCATGCACATTTTCGAGAGAGGTTATTGTTTATATGCAACAGGACAAACTGCAAACAAACTGCGGTGGAGAACCTGCTTACGTAAAACTGATAACTTTTGGATGTGATTACCGTATATGGAGAAGTGAGAAATGTGCAAGGAGATCTGTACAGACACGAGCCAAGAGGTGAAACAGGAGAGGTTTATACTACTCACACGTGTTGTGCACTTGCCGTACATTACTGAAATTTCAGGATTTATACCAACTTGAACGGACCCAGGAGAGACCGGCCGCCAATTCTCACGTCGCCGGCTGTAGCCAGTCTTCCTCCCAACTCATCTAACCATCCACCACCCTCCTTGCCACGGCAGTTTCGCTCCTTTACGCCCTTTCAGGCGGTTTATGTTCACAATACATTGACTTCATACATGGCAATGGCTTCCGATTCATCAGAGTCGCCCTTAATTCTGACCCCAGAATCTACGGGTACTGGCATATTATTTCAGGACAACGGTTCACCAGACTCATCGTCTACGTCGGCGGCAGCTGTGAAGAAGGCACGGAGGCAGACTGCTTTCTACCCCAATATGAACTCGTCGAACAAACCACAGAAACCCTTTAGCAGAAGTGCGGCTAAACGTGAGAGTGTCATGGCACTGGGAAGTATAGAACACTTGCAGTATTTCTTCACCAAGACAGGCTTAGCGGCGAAGAAAAAGTGAGTTAATTCATGTTACTACTTCAATTCCACCTCCTTTCCATTTCAATCGCTCCTACTCACATCCGCTTCTGTCTAAGGCCTCTCGATAAAGCACATCTTGGACTTGTTCCTGCCATTGGAGGAAAAGGTCATGTCCCTCTTACGACTCTCAGCGATGTCCCACTCCCATCTCCTGCTATCCCAAGTCCTTCGAAACCGCTGTTCTCACCACATATCAAGACTTACGAAGTGGATCCAGAATCACTGCTTCCAGGCGTCATTGATGATTTGATCTTAGTGGCTCAGTCATGGAAATTGGAGAGGAGTAGACGTGACGAGTGGTTACCAGATCTCAGTATCCCTTTCGACGTATTGGAAGTTTTGAAATCTACGACACGCGCAATACGATCCACGAGAAATTATTTGCTCTCGCTACCAGACGAATCAGCAGACAATCTTCGTTCCAGAGTACAATTTCGAGCAAAAAATCTTGAACCGAGATCTAGGGAACCCTCTTCCACCAACACAAGCGCAACATATGGCCAGACAAGTGCTCCCGACCCTGTAGCTCGTATCCGGCGCTCAGCCTTGGAAGTTCTGACTGTTCTCCATCATGTAGAAGAAAACTATCGGTTACCGCTCGATGACGAATCCTACGATGCTCAAAGTGATGATGGACAATCACGGGAAGTTGGTACATCCTTTACTCCGTTCAACGGCAACATCGACTTGCCACAGGATGATGAGACGGCAACAAGCAGAAGCGATTTTGACCCTGATATGTCAGTGTCGTTCTCCCTTGTCCAGGTACAGGGACAATATAAGAGTGTTCCAGTGTGGGAGGATGACGATGACGATTTTTCTCTTGAACGCGATGAGGCAAAGGAAAAGAAGGATGGGTGGGAGGAGAGGCTCGTATTGGGTTCAGGTTGGTTGTATAGGCAAGACGTCAAATTATCTCATCTGGAAAAGGAGCGAAGCGTCGTGGCTTCATATCTGGACATTGTAGATGAGGTGTTGTTTAACGGTGGGCCTGCAGGCATCGTGTCTGCGATGGATGAACGTGGATGGGAAAAGGTACGGAAAAATCGAGAAGGAAAGACGGCTTATCGTTTGGCAAGAAACCGTAGAGTCAGCGCCGCTGATGGAGGAGTCAGGGGGTTGGGATTGGGATTGAATGTCCATGCGGGCGAATTTGGGAAAAGACGAGTTTCAACGGGAATGGTTAATCTTGTGGAAAGGATGCATCTCACAGAGGAGCCGGAGGAAATTGAGGATATAAGGGAAGACGAAGGAGACGAAGCTATGAGCGATGATAATCTTCCCGAATGGGCCAGGAAATCAACTTTCCCGGGGGATGATATTGGTTCGTTCTGCGTCTTTCGCTTTTTATTGCAACACAAAACTCATGCTTTTGAATTCCTTTCCAACAGGTCGGTCTCACGCGCTGCTTGCGAACTTCTTGCCGTCGAGCCTATTGTTGGCACTCGGTCCATCTAATTCAAGGACAGAACTTCTACAAAGTCTATCTTCTGGCCAACTCCTCTGTATTGCTTATAATGCTTGTGTCCGCAAATCAAAGAATCCTTGGGGATTTATCAGCAAGGACAGCATCCATGATATTCTGTCTCTTGGGAAAGCAGCGTTGATGAACGGAGAAGACGACGGCAGTAAAAAAGTCTGGACCTTTAGAAGGACGGACAATCTGCGGTTGTGGGTCGGGTAAGTCTCTTTTTAATCCTGTCTTGTCTTTAAAACGCTTACATCCTCTGAGTGCGTTGAAATTGCGGTACATGCTACCTATACAAATGCCCACTCAACCCCTCGGCAATGCCAATAATCCTATCTCCGCTGCTGCTTCCCCAGCTGCATCACCTTCGGCTTTGTCACGAACGTTCTTGCAAGGTAGCAAAGCCCGTGCGTTGCCCATTTTGTTTGATGCAAAGGTTGTTGCAAAAAGGGAAGAAGGCTGGGAGGATATGCTAGAAAATGTCTTATTCAGGTGGACGGAAAAAGCTGTCGACGAGAGGAGGGTTCAGTAGTGGTCCGTCAATGGTTTTTTTCACCCTCGTTTCTTCACAAGCTATATTTTGTCCCATTTATTTTCGACTGGTCCTTGAGGGGTTCCTAATTGTTATTGTTCAAACTATTCATTTTTACCAACTTATCACACTCTTTTGCTCTGATTCATCATTATTTGCTGTCAGGCCTTTTTTTATACCCATGGTTTTGTTACTATGCACAGGTTCTTTCACTTTTACCTTTGGTCATTGTCATCGATTGCACGTATTCTCAATATACCTTGAAAACGGATTCATCATTGAGGGGTGAATAAGAGTCGTATTGCAAACTGCAAAGTTGACCACTGCATTTATACTTGTCAAATAGTGCTACAGTTAAATATCTTGATGTTCGAGATCGTCCTGGTAACCTCTCGCGATCCCATGACGACCTTGTTCCAAAACACTTGGCGCGTCCTCTCCCAGCCTGAGTTCTAGTCCTTTGTACGTCCTTTGTTGAAGGAACTGACCAGCAGCGTTGTTTGTAGCAACTTGAGCAACCGTATTATTTTGATTTCGCAATATCACAGTTGAGGAGCCGTCTTGTGGTGCAACCCCGTGGATTTGTTCTTTACCATTTCCATATCGCTTCGCTTGGCGGTATGTCCCCGAGATGAGAGAGAAAATAGGTTGGTCTGAGTCTTCGTCGGTTTCCTGCCCTGTTTCTAAAGACTCGTCGTTGGTGTGATGTAGGCCGCAGGGGTTTGAAAGTTTTTCGGACGCATCGGCCAGGAGTCGTTCAAAGTCCAGGACATATCGGCCAGTCCAACTCTGTTCTGCTTGAAGAGCGATTTCGAGTTCATACGGCGTCACTATGGGTCGCAAAAAATCCTTTTGTTTGAGTTAATGTCAGTCTATTTCGTTCATATACAACACGAAAAGGACAAGGACAAACCTTGATGTCGATCATGCTGTTCTCAGGACAAGCAACTAGAACGAAACATTCGATCTCTAGGAAATTGGCGAGCTTCGCTGGGTTGAGCTTCCCAACACTGATAGTATAACTTTTCTTCTGTTTCTTCGTTAATAGCGAGCGTAAATGTTTTATTAGTGGGAGATATGAAGCTGATAAGGGGGGTGAGTTAAGGACTGCAGCAAGCTGAGGGTTATCATACCAACCCCGAGCGTCCCGACGAGAATTCCAAACACGTCGGCATCGCGGGCTTTCTGTACAACGGCATATCGACGCATAAGCAGACGGTTTGTGCGGCCCGACTCCAGACGAGCTGTGTTTGATAAGGGGTTGAAGGAGTAGACCTGTCGGCATAGTTTTGTTCATAGCCTTCTCAGAGATAGAAAAGGGGGGATACATACTGTACAAGAGGAATTCGTCATGAGAAGGTTAGTCAATCCCAGACTTTCACCTCCGACATAGAAAATGGTGTTCTTCTCGAGTGGGATGCTGTCGGACGCAGTTGAAGGTTGCGATATTCGTGCAGAAATTGAAGTTGGCTGCGTTTTTAGAGCGATTGGCAGATATATGACTGAGATATTTTGCGGTTCCATTTTTTCCTTCAGTCGCTCGAAAAGTAAATCTGCGGTCAATGCTGAATGGGACGAAGAGTGAAATGTTTAAAACTTCTGTTACCTGCCTGATGCCTGTATACCACATCGTGCTTTAAAATAATCGCGTGGGGTGGTTCGTCTCCCTGCGACTGTTCTGCATTCATAACGGATATAAGTTGAGAGACACAATTCTCTAGATTGAGTGGTCTCTTTCCAAAAACATAAATTACGGGCAAGCGAGAGGTTCTTTGAGTGACCAAATGGTCAGCCCGTCATTTAAAAGGTTACGTTATAAAGAGGATTAGAACATACTGGCTCATACAGGCATGTCCGTAATGGACCATGACATCCGCGTCAACATGGGAGGCGGCGACCTCATCCACACAACAGCTAACAATGCAGTAGCCGGCAGAGTTGAGGACAGAGTAGGGTGGAAAGTTAGTCGAGATTTCCAATAATTTGACAAGGAATAATTGCCTGCCTGCCGTAGGAAGTATCTGCTAGCACATAAAGTTCTCTGCCTTGTCCGATCTTGCGGTGAAGACGTCTAAAGACGGGTACAGCATCATGCAGGAGTTCGTCAGGAAACTGTAGAGCTATCTAATATGGTATCATCAGCGTAGAACCACGTTGATAAGATGAAACAAACAGCGTACACGTCTGTAATTACTCTTCACAATCTCCTCTGCGGTTCTGCCAATCTCATAAAAATCTTCAAATTGGTGTGGTGATAAGGCAAGTGTAGATGTGTCTGGTTGTACATCAATTACTTTTTGAATAGCATCTTCACCAGATGTTGAGAAGGAAGTATTGAGTTCAACAGCCATGAAAATCGAAAAAGTGGCAGCCGTCAAAACGTAACGGAATAACGGCCCGGGAACCGGTAATAGGGTCACGCGTTGTGACGTCGTCATAAATGAAACTTGAATCGTAGCTCTGTTGCATAAAAGGGCAACTGATATGTCCAACCCGAAAGAACGACATTACTGGACTCAACTTCGGGCTGCACTGACAGCAGGTCAATGGCGCTCTTCGGCTCCAGCGAAAACTCCAAGCGGTACCGCCCTTACATGGTCAGAACTCTTTCGCAAGTTCAACAAGCATTGTAAAGGATTTCAGGATGTAGCAGAGGTTGCATCACAAACGCGTTCTTTGGCGAAACTGCTTTCGGAGCCATATCCGGACGAAGATGAAGACGCTGAGGTGGCTGTTTCAACAGGGGCCTCTGAGAAGCGAGGACAACTGGACCTTCACGAAGAGTCGATGTTAGCAGAGAAATATGTGGAGATGGCATCCAACGGCTACACTGCGTTGAAGGCATTGGGTTCCTCAAATTCGGACGTGCGTTCACGTTTTCTCCTTTGTTCACTTCGCCCACATTTGACTCTGATAGACAATATACTTTGCCCTTGCATACTACTCATACGCATTCGGGAATCCTAAAGACTGCTTGTCACTCCTTGGAAAAGTTCCCGGTCTACTTCAATTTCAAAATCACATTCCCTCCACCGGCTCTACAAGATCGACTGCCCAAAACTCCCTTGCCCCATCATCTTATGCGCCATCAATCATGTCTTATACGGGAAGTTTTACTTCTCTGGTAGAAAATATTGTTCCTGAAGTACGTGACGGAAGAGGATGGGCGATGGTTGAAACATTTCGCTCCCTATGTCTCCAAGGTTGGCTTCGCATCTGCCATCCTTCCATTAATAACGACCGTATTCTCGCACAGGCATGTCCCATGAGCGACTATCTCCTTCAGAAGCCAAGAAAGCTCTTCACGCATATGCAAAAGCTCTTCCTCTGTTCTCTTCCTTGCAGTCGGAGTTTACCCAGAAATCAATTCCGCAATCGTCTGGTAAGCTTGACTTTACAGTCTTCTACCAGCTACGAGAGCTGTGGCGATGGGTCGAACGCTTACTGTGGCGAGCTATTGTACTGAGCTCTCGAGTAACTCGTCTGCCTGTCGAAGAACAACCAGAGCCTCGACTATGGAATTGGTTGGATCATTACGCAACTTGTAGCGCTTACTGGCCTCCAACATTCCGTACTGTTCACCGTTCAACGGTATATTCCCTTCATCTACGCGCTGTTGTTCTCAGAGCATCTGTTCTATCCCCTTCACCATTCCATTTTAATAGAACTTCTCATCCCTATGCAATATCCTCGACTGCCACAAGCGTGGCAACATCGTCCTCAGTTTCTACGACACAGACCCAACTAACTCCACAATCTTCAACATCAACAACAAATTGGCTACATTCTGCGCGTTCCATTGTTCAGGAATACCGTGCAATTCTGACGTCGAGTACTAAGTTCCCCTGTGCTGGTCAAAGAAATATCAAAGTAGAGGAATTTGTTGACCTATGTGTTGCAATATGGGAGGCTCATGGGGCAGTTGGCGAACAAGCAGGTTGGGTCATTGATGTACGTTTTCCATATTATTGTGCCGTCGTTGCATATTGATGTTGATCAATCTAGATTCTCTGGTGGGCAACACGCATTACGTTCAACTCTTCTCGTGTTTTGCGGCATATGTATCGACTTCTTTATCTTGCCGGCGATGTGTACCTGGCGAAGAGGACCTTGAATTTATACATCCAAGTCGTTGGCAAGGCATATGAAGCAAGCAAGGAAGGCATTGGTGAAGACAAGGATACGGACATGCATTGGGTTGACACTCTTGTTTTTGGAGCGAGAATGTTGTTGAAGATTGCTGTTGCTCAACCTGGGCTGGAGGGTATTGACGACGTCAAGGAGGCGGGCCTAGTGCTTGAGAAGGCACGGACGCGATTAGACCTTGAAGACAAAAAACTGGTATCCAAGTTGTTGTTGGCCGAAGGGATCTATTGGAGTCTATTGGCTATCAAAGGTAACACCTAGGGCGGAGATGATACAATGAACTGATTTATGCCCTCAAAGGTCATGATCCTCTGACACGAACTACTTATCTGGAAAAGGCGCATGTGGCTTTCCAAGAATCTCTTCTCGCGCACACAACTCCATCGGGCTACTACCATCTTGCCCTATCGTTTGCTCGGAGAGGTGGTCCCACTTACGATCTTGATCAAGCGATTGAATATGCAGGGCATGCTGTTGCAGGAGAACCGAAGGAAGTGAGATACTGGCACCTTCTCGGCATACTTTTAACGGGAGCCGAGAAGTGGGCAGAAGCCAAGGAGATTCTTGAACACGGTGCAGATCTCGATCTAGTGGACGAGGATGGGGATGAGGAAGTGGTGGCTGAACATTCTGGGGATGAGGCCACTGTGACTCAATCGGAAACGCAAACCCTTGTAGTTCCTGGGACATCCAAAGTCACTGACTTTACTTCGGGCAGGTTAAACGGCCATGACGCTTCCATTGTTAAACCTACTAACGTCAAGTCCAATGGCGTCGGTGTTGGGCCCAAGGCCAATTTGTATGATACGGTCTCGGCCGACGCTGGACTCGCGACATCTATTTCTTTGCTCGAACCAAACGCAATCGAATTGCCACCTGCTGAAACGCTATTGAAGTCGATAGAGATCACCTTCGACGGTTATCCCCCATCGAAAGTGGAATGGTTTGAGTGGCACCTGCAAATTCGCATGACCCAGGTTGCGTTGATGGAGATCGTAGAAGGAGCTGAGGGAGCTGAGTCAGGATGGGTTGATGTATTCTCTTGGGTTGCTGAAAGGAGAGGGCCCACGAGTGCTGATAGTGAGTTCTCCTTTTAACTATGGTGGACTTGAACTTTATGATGTTTTAGCTACTGATGACCGACGCCAATCGCTCGAGGGTCCCCAACTCTCCATCGATCGAAACAGTCGGATTCCGCCACCAGTCCAAGGACCGACTATCACCCAGCCTTCTGATCATCTCGGAGCGCACGATTTAGAAAAGAAGGTCTATTCTGATCGTAACCTTACGTCTCCTCTTGGAGGTACATCGGAATCGCTGCTGGTGCCGATTCCGATCATGATTTCACCTGCCACTCCTGATGAGGAAACTGTCGAAGTTCTTGTCGTTAGAGGTACGAACGAAGGCGAGAAGGAGGAGAAGAACAAAAAGGAAAAAGACGAAGAAAAGGAAAGAGAAAAGAAAAGCGCGAACGGGGTGCCATCGAAATCAAAAAGATCGACGTCGTTGGAAAGAAATGCACGCAGCGGCGACACGACAAAGACTAAAAAAGTGCAGCGGATTCTAAAAGATCAGGTGCATAAAGGACGCGCTGGTATCACCGCTGTTTCGAGGAAAATAGGGCATGGCGTTACGAAAAATGGGCCATTGAGGAGGTCGAATTCTTCTCCAAGTGTGTTTTTGTTTGACTAAATTGTTTCTCATTAATTGCCGTCCGTCTTTTCTTCGTTGCAGACTTCCACGTTGTTTTACAGCAGATCTCGTATCAGGCTTCATCCATTCACTCTAGACGGCGGCTTAGTTCGATCATACATTCGCAGGATAGGACACCTACAGAGTCTCCCCCTCCGCCACCCCCTCCGACTGCACCACCACCACCCACTAGACAAGATTTCAAGCTCAAGAATGACCGTTTGGCAAAGGGGAACAGGCTTCTGAGCGAACTTTGGTTGATGTCTGCTGCTACTTTCCGGAGATTAGGCAAGATCGAGCAAGCAAAAGGGTCGATTCAAGAAGCCGAGGTTAAAGATCAGAGCAATCCCAATGTTTGGGTTCAGGTAAGGCCTCTGATCATGTAAAAGAATGGTGCAATGGTGTTGAACATTTTTAACTTCCTAGTTGGGGTTATACTACATCGCACTTCGCCATTACCAACACGCAGTCGATACTCTTCAGAAAGCACTTTTTATCTGTTCGGATGATGTCTCTGCTACTGTTTATCTGTCAAAACTCTACCTCGACCCGGAGGCCAGAGAAAAGTTGCGACCGGCGTCCAATGCTACGATGTCGTCTTCTGCCTCCTCGACTGCTTCAACAACTCAGGAGGCCCCAACCGTCAATTCAGATGTTGACTTGGCGGCCGGAATCCTTGCATATCTCACAAAGGGAAGAGGTTGGGATGCCCCTGAGGCTTGGTATTATCTTGCAAAGGCTTACGGGATGCAAGGTCGAAAGCAGAAAGAGAGAGAGACCCTTAGACATGCTCTTGAGCTGTCTGAAAAGAGAGGGGTGCGAGATATTGGTCTTGCCCTTGGGTGGTGTATCTGAGTTGTGCAGAAGATGAACTTGGGCTTTTCGGGTTACTACAATGGATCATCTCATAGGCTTTCTTTGCATGGATTTTTACTTAATCAACTTGATTGGAGGCCAAATTGATAGTCCGAATTTCTGAAGACCAAAAGCGACCATTTGAAGTTCAATCGCCACGTGAAGATAAGGAAAATGCTATAAAAGGGAAGTGATGAACCTAATTTGTTAATTCTAATCTCACTTCTACCAAATAGGAGAGATTTAAGGATTACCGTTTCCAGGACTTGCTACCGCCTTTTCTTCTCAACTTAACTATTATTACCATAGCTGGGATGGCCCTTAGCTTCACCTCATCATCCAATGCCAATATCACTATCAATGACACAGAAGATGGTATGAATATACACATCAAGCTTCCAGCCTCCAAGGCAATAATCAGAAGGGGTGCAGGTGACTTTTTTTTTTTCTTATGCAGTCACGGATATTCATACTGATATGCTTCGATTTCTAACTGCCCCCGTAGCGTCTTTGCAGGTGGAAATGGAGTCTTTGAAAGCGCTCCTAGGAAAACGAATCAATGAGCTCGAGGAGGCTAAAACTAAAGCGGACGCCCCCTCCCTTGTGGGTCCGTCCAGTGCGGCTAACAGAAAAAAATATAACTCTGCATTCGCACCCCTCTCCCTCCCGCATTTGTAGGAGGTTGCCGCCGATACCTGGTCCAACACCAGGCCCTATTAATGGTCATCTTGTGACAACCGATGACAATGACTCTATTGATTTTCCCGCTCAAAGTGGGCATTTCCCGAGCCTTCATGTTCACATATCCCACCTTGATGAAAATCAGGCGGGTATTTTGCCATGTCATGCGGATCTATGCGAAGCTGACTTTGGGATTTTTCCGCCCACTCGCCCTCAGATTGGGGAGTCGAGCTGTGGCTTTACCTGCTAGTGTCGTGAGGCAGAACTTTTAGGGCCTCTGTTTGGGACCTTGTCGAAAGAAGAGGCTCTTTGCCTTCCGCACTAAATTTTATCACAGGTCAAAAGCTTGTTATCCGTCCAGCTAATGGTAATTGTAACAAGTTTATTTTGCCAGGTCCCACCGCTGATGCCAGTATACAAAGTATGCTGACCGAAAATGCCTGCGTTGTTGGTGCAGTTGCATGCGACACTGTTTCTGACGATTCCCGTCAAATTGAATGGAAAGATGATGCATTGTCTGCAGTCTCCAAAAATGTCACAAGTTGCTCCATTCTTTGTGCCACTACAGGTATAAGCTTGCAGATGTCTGACTACACGACTGCAGAGAGGGTGCGGAATAGGACCATAAGTGAAGAAGCAACTCCCGATAATAAGCCCAAGAGATAGTGGAGAATATACGTCCCATCCGGCATCTGCTGAGCAATCAGATTTGAATAGACAGAATGCCCTCCAAAATGGCACTACAAGTGAAAATACCATTCAATCGGAAAAGTGTTGACGAAGGACAACGTCATATGTGAAAAAAACAGCCACATTCGCTCTGAAGACTCCATTTTGCCTGCCGACCATAATAGTTTCACTCAACACAAGACGATGGAAAAGCAGTGGGCTTCAGTAAGGACAACAAATGCAGATTTGAAGGCTGAGAACGCCTTGTTGAAAAAGAAGAATGACGTGTTAAGAAAGGAGAGGGATGTGATGAGGAATAAGGTGTCTCGCACCTCAAAAAGGGATTTGACCGTGGGACGTAGATTGAAGGTCACCAGGTAATATGACCGAATAAACCTGCTTTTAGGAGCCTGGTCACCAAAACAGTTCTTTCACGGTTAGAGGCAAACTTTAATGACACAGAAAAAGAGAGGTTCGACAGTCTACCATTTGATGTGTATCATGTGTCGAGTCGGAGTCAGCAGCGAACAAATCAACCGAAGCCTCAATTACACAATAAGAATCCAGTAAGCAAACGGTTTTACTACTACTAGTACTTTTAGATACTACTCAGAACACACGAAGGTCCATTGCGGATCCTGACGCGACGTGTCGAAGTGTTGTCGCGCGCCTCGAGCAGTGGAGCTTTATCAGCTTTCTGACGATGGGAACTGACGGCTTTTTTGTGGTATAAGATGGGTGGGCTGCCAGTGGTATAAGTAAACGCAACAGCAACATCTTTTCGTCTATGATGTTCGCATCAGCGTTGCCCGCTCCGAACAATGATTTGGTCGGGACGATCTCACCTTGTGCACCTCTATCCGTTTTGTGTTGAAACGACCCAAGCTGACTGTGACTATATCATCTAGCGTTATATAACGATTTCGTCTTCTATTTTAAATGTTTGTATAAGGTTGTCCTGTAACCTTCGTCAACCATTTATCCTTTTTCTACTTTAGATGCATCCTCGGCATATGTCCCCGGATTTTCCTGCCCAAAGCCCAATGGAAATATCTTCGTCTACCAGGTGCGTGGTGTATTTTCCCCCCACTGCAGTTTACGAGTTGTTCAAATATACCCTAGATTTATGATTTCCTCACCGACACTCAAGGTTTTATCGCCCGCGATGATGTGAGGAAGGAGATAGTGATTTCCCTACGTGGATCGTAAGTTGTCATCTGAATCTTTTCCCTTTCCCTTATTAAAAATGAATATTTAGTACATCGTTGCAAAACTTCCTGACTGATGCTAACATTCCTCTGGTTCCCTTCAAACCTCCTGGTGTAAATAAGGGTAAGTTCTTCCGAATAATATATTTCCAGTTAGAGAAATTGAGTCCACGACAGATATAGAGGGCGTCCGTGTGCACACCGGCTTCCTTACGGCGTGAGCGCCTACTAAATTGGCAGGTATACCGAAAATCTAATGCGTCAGCTGTAGATGGATCTCTGTCGCCGATCATGTGTTAGCAAGGGTCAAAAACCAATTATCCAGTCATCCAGGCTACGAAATTGTCACTACAGGCCACTCTCTTGGAGGTAGTAATGCCTGTTGTCTGCTCCTGGGGATGAACTTATATTGTACTTATATATTCAGGAGCGCTTTCAAGCCTTGCAGCGATTACCATGAAAGAGAACTTTCCCGCTGTGTAAGCGTTGCTTTTGGACTTAATTTTAAAACGCTAAATTTTCAACAGTCCAGTTCGCATGTATACGTATGGTCAGCCTAGGTGAATTCTTCGTTATTTCAAAGCGTACCTAAGGCATGAACCAATATCCAGGACTGGTAACGTGCTCTATGCCGAATTATTAAATCGAAAACTTGGTCTTGGAAGCGAGTTTCGCGGTGAGGAATATTTTTATTGACCATTCTCTGCTTAAACTAAAATTGCAATGCGATGTAGTGGTCCACACCACTGATCCGCAAGCGTCATTTTTTTCTAGATATTTTTTGTTCGATGCTAACACACCATATCAGGGTTCCGCATGTCCCATTGCAAGCGTTGGGTTACCATCACCACGGTGAGACTATATACGCTTAGTTTCTCTCAACTTGAATTGGTCACGCTACATCCAGGAGTTGAGTATTGGATCACCAAGGATTCAGCGAACTCTGCTGATACCAAGAAATGTGCGGAGTCTGAAGACCCAACTTGTTCAAACAGTATACCATTGGCCGTAGATCTGGCCACGCCGGCCCACTTAATTGTCTGTTCAGCTTACTTGTTTGAAATATTGTGTTCTGTCTAACAACTACATTGTCTAGTATTTCAACATTTTGGCCTCGACTCCGTTTTGCTTGTAGGCGATGACCTGCGTAGTCTAAAGTAGAGGCCCCTAAGGCTCGTGGTTTTTTTTTTGGAATCGAATTCAATTCTTCACGTGGAATTGAAAATAAAAATAAAAATCTGTAAGTACGTGTTTCAATAGTCGAGATATCAGACAGTCCAATAGAGCAACAGTCGTGGATCTCCTCAATCAAGAAGTCTTGTTAAAACCAAGCAACCGAGGATTTCAGAATTGGTGCCCGTTCGGTCTTGCTTCCAGAAATTCTGAAGTTTTCAAACATTGTCTACGGAAAATCTTGTGCCAAGTTTTCCATTTCAATCTCGATGCTCACCACAGCTCTACTTTGAAAGACACTCATCGCCATGCCACGGATTGGTCCCTTCTATGCGCTGGCACGGCATTCTGCTATCTCCATGTGCCCACCCATTCTCCTTCGCCGCTATCTCTCTTGGCGGCCTGCGACCCTGACAGGCAACATTCACCTGCGCTCTTTTGGTACTGCTATAGGATCCAGGGAGTCCGAACTTGGCATCGATGAAATTGACAAGTTGATAAATAAGGAGAGCAGCTCGCTTTGCGACATGATTGAGGCATTTATAAAAAGTCCTGAGCCACCTGGTTGGATTCCTCCCCGTAGCAATCACGAGTTCCTCAGCAACCTCCGAATACCATCTTATTCGAATAATTCCCCAAATCTCTTATTTCACGATCTCGCTGTGTGCAATAGTAATGAAATCGAGGAGATATTTGGACAAAGACGGCATCAGTGTGTAGTTATAAGTTGCACTTTAAACCCCTCTCACTACTTGATTACAGGGTCATTTGCAACTCATCAGGATCGGGAAAAACCCGGCGCATGCTGGAAGGTTTCACGAAACACTGGGGCTTTTACTTTGTTGCAGCGCAGGATATTAATCGCGTGGGCATCCCGGATTTGGCAGACGCCTTAGACGAAATGGGTCAGGATCCTCAATGGGTATCCGATCTTCGTTTCGTCTCCGCCGATGCACGGGCTCGTCAAAATGACCTGAACAGTCGGATTGCCCGGAAGCAGCTCCAGAAAATCCTGGCGGCGCGAACAGTAGTTTTTAAGTTGTTTCTCCAACTCGCGATCAAGGTCGATGGGAAAAGCATAAGCGCATTTGGTTATTATTCCAGTCTCAACTGGGTTCAGTACGAACCCCGCATCCAGTTCTTACGATCGCGGACGACTGTCTTCTCAACGCTTCGCCCCAAGCCCTTCGCATACTGGTCCGCCGCATTCATGGCATTCGTAGGGAATATTTTCCAGGGTCAAACTTCTTTATTGGCTTGGACGACGCACAGCGCGCTGCTAGGTTATATCCCCATGCCTTCATCTCATCAACGAACCCCAACAAGTATCGATCAATCATCCGCGAAATAGCCCAAGTTTTCAGCGGTTCGGAGACCAACCTCGTTGTATCAGGTACTGGTCTGTCACTTGAGGACCTACGGGAAGCCATTGCCTCCGGAGTGTCAAAAGATGACGTGTTTGTATTCCACGACCTCGGTATGTTCGACACCTGGGAAAAACTGCAGCCATTCTTTGAACGCTACGTCCCTGCGTCGTTTTTGCAATCTCCTTCTGGGTACCATCTGCAAAAACGAATCCGGGAATATCTTCTCGGTCGGTGGGTCGACACTTTTTTTCTCGCACCGAGCGAGTCTCACAGTTATTAGATATCGCTTTTCAGTATCGTTTCTGGAATACCTCTTAAGGACGGGACTGGAATCGCCGCACAAACTTCTGAATGAATTCATTAAACGGCATACCACTTGCTTCCCAGGTGATCGGGGTGAAGCCTTTACAATGAATGAGCCTGACCTTTGCATGGCTATCAATGTAAGGGGCTTTGAGTGGGATAGATTTGGCGATGGTAAGCTTGTCCATCAGCTTCTAGCTCCTCCCTTTGACATAGCATAGATTTGGACGCGCGCAGAACAACAGCGGAGATTATTCAGTCACACTTGACGCTGGGAGCAACTCCGACTTTCGGCCCCGTTTCTGAGAGGGCTGTCGAGTATGGCGTAGCTCGTCTCCGTGATGGGCACAAGGGGCATATAATTGAACCTCTCGCATTTCTGTCGGTGATGAAGTGGCTGGAAGCCCAAGGTCTTGATCTGAAGTCTAATCTTCGCCTGCGACTCGGTACTCGGGATCTCCGTGGAAAGGCTTTTGAGGAGCTGGTAATGCTGTACCTGCTTCGAATACTGCGCCACCCAACCCCCTTGAGCACCATTTTCGACTTTCACGGCGCTCGCCCTGACTGGGCGGATGTTCCGGCCCAGATCGTTGGACGCCTCGGAGGGATCGATGTACCTGTGGACATTGTTGGAGAAACCATAGAGAACCCGGGTCTCGGGGTGGTGCACTACGCCAAAAGCATTCAAGACATTGTAGATTGGATTGAAAACCTGGACAGTGCTCCGGCGGTACTTGTTCCTCACCGTAACTTTGGTCCGGAATTCATGATACGATGCAAATTAGATTCGATCATCGTCATTCTTCTGGCCCAACTAAAGTCGTACACACTGGGTACCAAGACACATCTCAGTGCGAAGATCATGGTTGATGCTCTCACTTCTTTGCACGAAGATCACTGGTTCAAGAAAGAGGTGGGTTTATGACTGATCTTCTAAGAGCTCATTCCAATATTGTGACAGCCTCAAGCAGAGCGTCAGAAACTCATTGACGCTCTCGGACAATATCCTGTTCTTCGTTTTGTTGGTGGCTATCCACTGCCTCCCAACCTGAAGTCAACGGCCAAATCTGTGACCCAGGCAGTTGAGGCATTCGGATCGAATGTTGCTCTGGCAACGCTACATCTGGATACGTTCAGGGCAAACTTCATTTCAGAGGATGAGGCAAAGAATCTGTTGGCACCATTGGACCATGCCTTGGCACGTAGGCAAGGTACTCCGACGAAAGCAAAAGGCTTGTAAGACAAGTAGTTAAGTAACTGGTACCCCAGGTACAAACTCTCGATGGAGTTTGAAATTCACATTTAAGGTTCGACGTCTCTATCCAACTCTATCACGCCTTTTTTCGATAACGCCCGCCATTTTCGATTAACGCCCACCATATTTTCCATAACGTTTCGATTAACGCCCACCTTTTTTTGATAACGGGCGCCTTTTTTACATTTCATATCCCTTCTCCACACCACGACCTCACCGTTCACGACCACGATCGAAAGGAGACGGTACCCTTCTCGATCCGCGGTTTATCTCTCTCCATCCAAGTCATTCCACACCACCCTGTAGTACTACTCCTGTGCCGGTTTCCTCAAGATCTTTGACTGCTATGTACGGAGTAATTACTCCTGCATCTGCAGTGTCCGGTACTATGTATTCGTCTATGTACGTCGGTACATAACGTCCTTCATTTTTGCAGGTTAGTCGACTCCTGCTATGGTATTTACAGGGTCGTCGAGCCTCCCTACACATGAAATAGAGTTCATTGGGATAGGTATGTGATATTCTTTTTGAGGAGGGATCCCTGACAATCCTCACTGTGACATTTAGAACTACCTGACAAATCTCCAGCCTACAAATGAGATTTCGACTGTGACACTGCGGCATCATGTAGCTGCTTGAGCATTTATGAGGGGACACAGAACTTACATTACCCTATGATTTCCTAACAATCATGTCACTGCCTTAAGCTACTGTAGTATTCCACTTTGTAATAGAATCTTGCGCTAGGCTCACACTGATCTACAATCATTATACATCCCTACACAATTCTCGTAGGTGATTATGATTTGGAAAATATGTTCTCTTGATCTGGCAAGATAAATATGGCCTTGCAGCGAAATTACAACAAGACACGATGGCTTATACGCACTCGTGAGGTTTTACCCGGCTTGTATCAATCCTGTGAGAGCCGCGCTGCCTCACAGGATTTGTGCCAATTTATGCTTCCGTACCCGTGCTGTACCCGCTCCCTAAGGGCCGACATTGTTTACTAAATAGGCAACTCCGCCTATGAAATCAATGCTTGTAAATTGCTGCTACCACAATTGCCACCAGGGTTGCTGCCTCCTTTTTTCAAAGTTGAATTGTAGAAACAAAAATAGTTGTATGGATGACGCGTCGAGTGGAGCAAAAAAAGGTACCAAGTGGTGTGGGTAGCCTTCCCTTCCTATCAGATTGAAGCAATAGATTCGTACTTGTCTCAATGGTCGCGGTGCGGCGTTTAGTCGGCTGAAACGGGTACGAAAGTAGACAGTCATGATAGTTCTCTCAGTATTCCATGAGACAGAGTGCCATTGCGGGGATTAGTGTGGAACCAGCCTCCAGGAACTTGGACTGAGCGGCGTGATTCGATTATTGTTTTTGGTCAGCTGGAAAAGAGAATGCGGAATATATATGAGGTAGGGCATACAGTAGGGAGGGCGATAGCCGTTTACTATGTTCACCTCTCAACCTAGACAACAGCAACGATGTCAGAAAGCACGCCGGATAAAACCACTCACGACGATTGTCCCCGGCACTACAGAAACTGGTGCTAGTGAATCTTGTTCACCACCTTCGCCTTATCACTTCCCGGTAAAGTCGAAACAGTCAAAGCGGTATCCAAGTCGGCAGTCGTTCCTTGTTGCAACGACGGATCTGAACTTCGAACCTTCATCCGATGCGGATATTGTAGAAGAAATCGGAGTGGGTGAGAGTGAGTGGCGACGCAGACACCAAGAGGGACGGCCTGGAAGCCTAGCGATGGCAAAAGAAAGGTCATCATCACCTCCATCACTAGCTGCAAGCACGTCGAGTCCAAGAATCCTACGACGGTCAGAGTCAAGTCGAACGGCAACCAGTGGGCATTCCGATCAGCGTCAAAATTTGACTGCGGATTTTTCGGTGTTTGACCTCGTGGCTGCATCTGTTCTCTGTCAGAATCAGACCATTCCACTCTTAAGCTCAGACTCTTGCACATCTACTGAGCCTTCGTCATCGTCGTCTTCGCCGTCCGCGCTTTCGTCTTCGAGCAAGTCTTTTTCGTCGGCTGTCGTGTCTTCGGACATGCAGCAGCCACCATCGTCTAGTCCACCGCCTTATTCACCTGTCGAACTTGGGCCGGATACCACTCAATGTTACTTTAATCCTCTGGATCCGCAACTATTACAACCACAGCAACTGTATGCTCGTCACCCGCCTTCTTTTGCTGCTGCTTCGTCGTCGTCGTCGAATACACGCTCATACCCCTGTCTCGCCTCATCCCAACCGAATCTTCATTCAACTGGTTTCTCCTCAAATTCGCAACCTCGCCTATATACACAAAAAATCCATTCGCATATACCGGTACCTGGACACGTACAACATACAAACTGTCAAGTACGAAGACGTCCCAACGCGGCCTTGGGTTCTGGCTCAAGCTCGCGCCTCCTCTCACCTACTAACTCTGATTCGGACGACGGCGAACATGACGAAGGAGCCATCTACGCTCGTACCTCATCTGGGGTGCGTCGCTCTCACTCAGACCCGTACTTGACGAATGGGGGTGTCAGTACTCAGGAGGGGAACGCTTTGAGCACGAGTATTGGGAATGGCTATAATAATAATGTCAGTAAGAACAAAGCAAAGGGCAGGAGGTGGAAATGGAGTTGGAGACATTGGTTATTTGCCATTGCTGCTGGTGTCGTGGGTGTCGGGGATGGAGAGTGGGACGATAGAGATAAGGGGAGGGAGGAAAAAGTTATTTGTACCACACCAGGGGGTATATGCGCAGGCGAAACGGAGACGGAGACAGACGAGCCTGTGAGTGACAATTCTCTTGTTCTCCCTTCTCTTTTTCTCATTTTTTATCTTCTGTTCTACGACACATCCTGGCATCAGTCTCGACACCTGCCAACTGCACGTATTCCCCCCTCAACACCCCACCCATTCATCCTCACGCTTACTCATTTCTTCCCCGAACGCATCCAACGCCTTGTCCACCTCCACTACCAACGGCTCCTTCCTCTCCTCTTTGAATTCTGTCGCCTATTGTCGATCGTTCCTGCCGTGCTAGGGACGATGTGGAATCTGTATTCTATGGTTTGGCCCCCTGGTTCTGCGGGTGGAGATGGGGATGTAGGCGGAGGGTGGGGAAGGAGATCTCCACCTGAGAGGCTAGATTTTTTCGTTGCTGCGTTATGGGTATGTCCTTCTTGTTCATCGATTAAACAACCACCAACTAAAAACATTTTTTTAGTCCATCTTAACGGGCTACCAATGTCTTTGCCTAACCACTGGACTCTTCACGCGCTGGCTAGCCTACTACCCTCCACTGGCAACGCTCATCCGCCTCTTAGCGTTACAAGGCATCTGCTGGCCTGCCACGCAAGTGACCCTGAGCGTCCTCGAAGTTGGGAAGCGGCCTGGGATATGTTGGGCCGTGGTGGGCAGTACGACGTGTGCGAGTCGAGCGATAGTGATTTGGGTGACTAGTAATTTGGTGGAGGTTGTTGGGGATGAGGGTGAGGGTGGGCAGGAGAAGGAGAAGGAGGGAAGGGAAGTGGGAGGGAGGAACGCTGTCAAGGCAAATGGGCCGTCGACGGAAGGACAAGAGGATCGTGATCTTCACCATCGATGTTATGCTGCGGTTCCGCCACCTGGTTTCCCTTCTATGAATTCCCATCCTCCATGCACTTCTCCTTCGTCTGCCTCCGTCTCTATCGCGCCGTGCACATGCCCATCATCTACCCTCGTGCACTCTGATACAACATCTCTGACCATGCCGTCTTATCCACCCACCGCTACTACTACCGCTACTGCCAACTCTCTTCCCATCCTCAACACCTCACACGCACCGCACACGCACACGCACACGCACATCAGGGCCCACGTTCACGACGCAAATTCAAATGGAACTCCTCTAGACGATGGGATTGGAAAGAGGTGGGGATAAAGTGTGTTCTTCCGGCTGGGATGGTTTATTTTGTGATGGCGTGGTTGGGGGAGATGAGGAGGGAGTGGGGATGTTGAACTTGGGTTGGGTAGGGATGCGTGGGTTGGATGAGATGGGGATGGGTTACGGGGAGAGTGGTGAGTTGGGGGGTATTTGCTGGTAGTCGGGATAAGTTATTACATCACTTGCATGCATGCATTTTTCTTTCTTTTTCTTTATTTCAGTCTTTTTGATGCTAATCACAATAATGTTTTACAACAATAGCTTCTTTCTGTTCTTTCTTAAACCCATATGAGTCCTGCTCCTAATCAATTTTATTTTGCATGTCAATTTGCCTAACGACTTTTCTTTTTTTTTTCTTCTCCGATACACATTTTCAGATAAACAATGGTTTTCTACTCGAGATTACTTATGCATATGAACTCCCTTTGTAAATTTCAATTTCTTTTTCCACCAGTTCCTTTCTTTTTTTACCTTGCTCTACCTTTTTACAATGCGCGGCTTACTTACTACACTTGTATGTCGTGATTGTGATCTTATCACTACTTTTTGGCATTTCTTTTTTAGATAATTGTTGTTTGTCGTTATTCTTCCCTAAATATGGGACATTGTATATTGTAAATCATCACTGGACAATAGGCATACTACTTTGACTGGATAAACAACCAAAATGGTTCTCTCTAATTTGAGTAATAATTCCGGTGTAGGGTGTGCCAACAGGAAAATCATTATTTATCAGGGCTCATTTTGTGCAAGATTTCTACATAAAATCTCAATTTAACAAGTGGATAAATGGAGGTTAAATAGTGGTGTAATAGTTTCTGCTAGGCATGCTTCTTCATCGGATTCGGACTCTGAGTAAGGTTCCCGTTCCCATAAGAAGAAGAAGAAATCTCGGCCTTCTCCTGACGAAGTCCGCATCTCCAGCAGGGGAACAAAAGTGCCCAATTATGTTGACGACGTTCAAGGCTTTGAAAAGTTTGAAGAGCACGTCGAGGATCAAAATGGTTATTACGTGGACCCTAATGTTCAATATCAGGAGGATAAGATCGAGGCAGTCTTAGGTCATGGTCGCGATGAGGGCAGAGAAGATGACCCTGAAGACCGCTGGTTCGAGAACATTGTAAGTGTGCATTCTCTCCCAGACCTTTGCCACATTATAGCTTTGTCCAGCGCTTCCGAATTCATCGTTTCTCACCGAGAAACTGTCGACGGCGACATGGATTACTTTTGCAAATGGTAGGGACTCAACTACATTGCACTTGGGAACTCCAGAAAGATGTTAATCCCATAGCAAAGGAGCACATTGCGGCGTACCGGAAGCGGGAGGCAGAAGCAAAATTTCTGTATAAGAGTGTCTCTTACCATCGAAATTCGCCGCCGGAGTTCAAAAGGATGCACAAAGATCCTGAATATATTGCCACCACTGGCGGATCGCTGAAGGACTTCCAGCTGACAGGTCTCAAATTGGCTCGTATTTTGTGGAGCGGCGATAATGGTATTTTAGTAGATAAGATGGGTCTTGGAAAGGTCAGTTCGCTGCATCACCGTCCTCTGGCAGATCTAATGTGTCATTAAACAGTCCAAACTGTTTCTTTCCTCTCGTATCTCTTCCACCAACTGCAACAGTATGGACCCTTCTTAGTCATCGTTCCACTTTCCACCATCACTGCATGGCAAAGACAGTTCGCTACATGGGCGCCTGTTCTCAACGTCATCGCGTTCATTGGTACCGCCGCCGCGAGAAGTAATTCGGAATTATGAATTCGGGCCGTCGAACAAGAAAGTGAAGATGAACGTTTTATTAATTATGAATTGATCCTAAGGGATGCAAGGAGTTGTGCGACATTAAGTGGCAGGTGTTGGTTGATGTGGCGCATCGGCTAAAAAATTCGGAGAGTACAAGGCCTTAAGGTCATTCCGCGCGTCATCCAAGCTGCTCATCACAGGAACTACGCTCCAGAATAATGTGAAAGGTAACCTTTGTCTTGTTATATACTGCTTCATGTTGCTGATAGCGTTGCAGAGTTGTTGTCCTTGATGCACTTTTGATGCGGGAGAAATGTGAGTTTAGTTTTGTATTCTAGGTTAGCTGCTCATGTGTGTTTCAAGTTGCCTTGACAAATGAATCCGATCTCACCGATGTGGACCATGAAGTCAAGATTAAAAGGCTTCATGCGTCTCTTGATTGGTATGAACGACAGGTTCGTGAGTGTTACCTTGATCGTTCCATCTCCGAGTTCTGAGTTAATATGCAGATCCTCCTATTCGAGACGGGGAATCAGATCACCCGCGATATCGCACGACTCGATATTTTGGAACAGGCCTGTATCAAAAGTGTCCTAGGTCGAGTTCACAAGTCCCACGAACGTTCCCAACTACCCATCAAAATTTTTGCAATAGTACCCAAAGACACCGAACCAACCTCTCTCGAAAGAGATCCAATCAGCCTCCAGTGAGTACACGCCACCTTGTCTAATCCTGATCTGCCGACGACGTCAGGTAATAGAGCCCATCCGGTGAATGGCTATGGATGCTCTGAGGTCCCGAAGTCGCGTCAGAGTATCAAGAGTCCTTCAGTCGTTTGATCTGGAATGCATTCAGAATCTCTGGACTGCTGACCTTCAGTGCCGGTAAAGTAAACGACTCTTGTGTTTCTACTGTCGTCAGAATTATTGAGCTAGTCTCTCAGGCATGGGATATTGTTGTTCAACGTCCATATCCTTAGAATATTAGGCTTACCAGAAAGTCTGGGATTTGGGCCCTGTTGGCTCGACTTTTTACGGCTGGCTTGGTCCGGCTTAGGGCTTCAAGCTCGAGCCTGCACATCACTCTTGTAGGTATCGGTAGGGGGCACTTATTGACCATGACAGGTACGACCATTGCACGGTTCACAGAATCATTCGAGTCGCAAGATTACAAACATTCAAATACTAGTACAATTCCATCTTACTGATACACGTTACGCACGCATTGCCTGTACCATGGAACAGGTGAAACCGGCATGACTTAAAGTAGGGAGATGGATGCTCACTTTCATCTGCCCACAGATTACAAGTAGGTGTTCAAAAGATGATCATGAAGATCGGCAAGGGGATATTCCCCAGGGCGGTGACGTTCGGCACATACTTTCGGCCTCCCAGGGATAGGCTGCACTGGCAATCAGCAACAATGTATAACGAGAAACCATATATAAACCCACTTCAATACAACAGCAAAGATCGACATTCCCGCAGTTTACGTCTTCAGTGCATGTTTGGGCAGGACACTGATGATTGCTGATCGGAGACACCTTTAAGGGGGACTGGAACAACATCGGTACCATGTGCTTAGTAGCAGCCACCGCAGTTATCAAAGTTACAAATGTAGCAACGGTGAAGGACTTGAAGTGCATATTTCAAACTAGGTGATGGAGGGTAACCTTAATAACCACTAGTTGTTGAGTGGGGTGGATTTATACTGATCCATCGATCGGAGAGCCAATCGCGGGTATGCGATAATGAATAATTGGACTTCGGTGTTATATTCGAAACGATAGGTTACGCCCCGAAAAAACATCACGGGTCTGATCAGCGGGGGACCTGCGACTCTATTGCTTTCAGATGCTGAACCACCAGACCTCTGGGTGTTATCGACACGGTGGTCAGGTGGCTCAGTGTTAGAGATACCGTCCTGAACTGGACAATCTCATGGGAATTTGTTTACAAATGGGATGGCTAGGGCACACAATGCCACGCATCGTCTGAAATAAAGGTTGGTGTTTGATCCTAATCAATTAGAGTTGAAATCGGCCTTCGGAAGGTTTGAACCCATCGTTGCCAAATATGGAGTGCGAATGAAGCGCTTGCCATCTTCCCTTTTTCAGAGCTGTGCCATGCCCATTAATATTCTTATTCAAGTTTTAAGATCAGTTCTTCTAGTCTAGATATGTAAGCGTCGATTGTGACTTGATAAGTAAGTCCAACACACGCTACTTTCCCAACAGATTGTGAAGCGAGCCTTCCTCCGCTTGTGAGCAGACACTTAATTATAGCAAGATTGTGTCTGACCGTAACAATTGATAACACGGCGGACATTTAAATGTCAAGTCGGGATCCCGGCTGCATCACCTTTCAACAAGCTTTTTTTTATTTAGACAGTCTTCATGTTGTATGTACAAGAATAAGCCTCGAATTGATCTTCTAAGCCAAAAATATAGGGGGATCCTTTTTTTTTTCATTGGCCTTCAGCTGGACTAACTAACCAACGTTCAACCCTGGTCCAGGATTCTAATCTCTGTGCCCCTTGTGGTTACTGGTATTCATCAATTCTTGAATCAAACGGTCATCCTACTCTGAGCGACTCTGCTTTGTGTACCTCCAACACGTCACAGAACTACGTCCACAGCGCGATGGGAAAGTATAGTTTCAGAAAGTTTGTCTTTTGAGTTGATTGTGGATGAACTGATATCATTCGATAGGATTTCGATGTGAAGTTCCAATTTGTAAACCAGCTTTTGAGGGGAAGTCCTGCATTGATCAGGACAGATTTCGTTGGAGGGGTTGTTCAAAAATTTGTTCAGCACTAACACTGGCGTGGTGTACATCGGTGGTCTCGCGCCAGATTTTTTTAAATGTAAACGACTCCGAGTTTCTTGAGATTTTCCTAAAAGGTTATGTGATGCAAACAAGATGAAACCCACTCACCGATGATCTCTGTTTTAGAATCTTGTAGTTATGGCCTTTAAACTAACCAAAACCTCAGTTATCAGTAGGTGAGGGAAACTATAACAACCCTATGCACGGCTCTGAGGCCGACTTCCGAAGGATTCAAGTCGGAGATAGCAACAGTATCCTACAGCAAGAATTGGACATTAATTAAAATACGTTCAAGGGACTCAGCAACTCACAAATGTGAACGCACAACAAGACCACAAAGAGTCATCCGGGGACAGCAAGGGAGAGTTTGTCGGATTGAGCCCACACCTGCCAGTGCCAGTGCGAAGGGAGACTGCCCCGGAAAAACTTAAGCATTCAACAGACATTCTCCGCTGCACCCTCCATCACAAATTTATCTTGGATTTAAAGCTTTTTTGATTTTCGTTCAATGCTCATAATGCTCAACCTAGCTTCCTCATCGTCAAGGCGAGACTCCTGCGACTCAAAGCGCACACACGACCATCCACGGCATCTGCATCAACCGCCTCGACAACTCGAGTGACAGTACAGACCGTTCAAGACGTTTTCTGGTAAGCCATTGTCCCTCTTTCTTCATCAAAGAAGGTCTCGCGATCGCGCGGGTCGTTCTATGGTGCGGAACTTTTCGGGGATGGGATGAAATATGAGGTGGGGAATGACCAAAATGATGTTAACGGTGGTTTTGGGATATCATAAGACCCCGTTGGATGAAACTTCTACGGAAGCGTTAACGTTAAGGGTGCTCCTAGGTTTTTTCACCTTGGTTCTTCTATCCAGCTTATGTTCCTCAACTCACCGATTTTGCTTCTTTCCTTGACGAAATGATTTTTTGAAACGATGAGATGATGTAGACGATAGATGTAATACATACCACGTATATATACAGACATAGATAGGCCCCATAACACAACTTTAAGGGCGATCCGTATTGAAGTGCCCTGCCACCTGCCAAAACATCAGAAGAAAAAGCAGACAAATTACTCAATAACGGAAGTGAGTTTGTGTTCACCTCCCTCTCCCTTGTTCGTGTTTGCAAAAGCGAACTTGACAAAAACCTCGTATCGTCGACTTGAACTGAACTGAATAACACAAAAACAGATACCGATCGTAGAATGGAGGGACACATAAAAACGTCGCCTACAATGAGGCGATACACACGTCTCCTTCTTGACCTGCGAACCCACGCGGAGAACACCCCACCTTACATCCCACCTTGCGCGTTCGGGTTAGAGGAGTTTAGAGACGAGTTTCCGCCGTCGCTGACGACGATGACGACGCACTCGCACTCACACTCGCACCCGCCATCTCGCACTCGACGGATGGTATCTCCCCACCCATACAGCAACCCTGCATTAGTTGCATCTTCCCAACTCCAACGCTCCAAATCCGCCGCGCAATACAAACAGGACATAACTTTTCCCGAATGTGCAGCGCAGGCCAACTTGAATCGCTCAGCGAGCATGGGTACGCGACGTGCAGCTCGGGTCTTCGATCCGAGGCTGGAAGACTATGCGAACGCGCATCTTGGTTATATGGTACACCCAAGCTTGGATGTGAGAAATGAGCAGGTGATGTTAGGCAGAAGTGACTCTTATCGTTCTCATCGTTCTCAGACAATGGAAGAGAACGCGACGGAAACTGGAGGGTTCGCCGCTTGTCCTAAAAAGGCAAATGGGATAACTACAGCGTTTGACTCGCTAGGATGGGACCAATACCGTGAGCCCCTCCCAACTACCAATGCTGGTGCTGCAGATCGACGATTCGCACAAATTTGGGAAAACCCCTACATCCTCGCGCTCATATTTCTTCCCGTGCCAGCTTTGTTGTCGTTGATATACACCGCAATGGGCCACGCTATCCTCCGGCACGCGCACCCCTCTCAAGTCGCCTTCCTCGCTCCAGTCAGGTCCTCCGCCGCAGCAGGTGCAGTGGGTGGCATCGTCCTCACCCTCCCACTTGAATTCCTAATTTTCCTCCTCTTCCATTCTTTCAATATCTCCTCCAACCAGACTGCTCCCAGTTCTGCAGCAACGACCAATAATGCCTATGGTCGTTCATCTCCTTTCCCGTTCTCCTCTCCCTCTAGCCCTTCCTCCTCCGAACCAGTTATTAGGAAATATGCACCCAACCCTGATAACTTCTTTGACGACGTTTCGTCCGTATGCAACAACAAGAGCCATCGCCCCCACTGGACCCACCTCGCTTTTTTTATCATTCTCTTTTCTCTTTTCATCTGCATCGGCACCATGGCTGCCCCGTTAGGCGTCGTTTGTCTAGCTCCCTTGCCGCTTTCCTCTGAATCAGCAGCAGAGGAGGCTCTTTTCTGGCTCCTTTCAGGTTTGGACGGAGTTCCTCGCATGCTCACGCCAAGCACAGCAGCTCTTGCAGGGATGGTGGGTGGTGCTGTTTCGGGATTAAGCACGATATTCCTCTATCTCCTTTGGCGACTGACGGGGTGAAGTACGTATGACGACGTGAAACTTTGGTGGTGCCGAACGAGAAATGAATTTAAGTCAAGGAGGGGGGGTAGAAAACCTCGTATTAGTATATCACAATTTCTAGACCTGTCCGTCGAGGCAGGGTTTCTTCTGCCGTTTCGATAACATGAGAAAATTAGTCGTCCGAAATTGTTCACACTTATGAGATTTTTGGATTCAATAAATGCAATGGAAGAGCTCGAGTGGGGGAACTACGAAGTGCTGTAATAAGTATGTACATATTTCAAAACAAAAAAAAACTTGTTACGGAGATAGTCTACCTTTTCGTATACACTTGTGCCAGGCCAATGAAGGAATTCGGTGGCGCTCACCCCGGGTAGTTGGGGGAAGAAAAAAGACTCGTCCGTGGGCCGTAAGTGCATGTTGTGGTTCAACAACATCCGGATACTTTCCCGAGCGCCACGCAAACGTATTTCCCATTTTAGAATACAAAATTTTGTGCTCAACTTGCATAAATGTGATTGAAGCAAAAGTCCCAAAGGTAACATTGCTGGATTTCAGGGTTGGACTCAAAAACGATAGAATATATTTCAAACTGCATAAAATCATTCATATATTGTACAATCAGGGATGGCAGGAGACAATCAGGGATAGCGAGACAATCTGTGATTCTGATAGCAATTCAATGAAATAGAACAAGAAAAAGGACAGTTCTAGAAACTCTGCATTAGATGTAGAACATGGTTCCTCTCATGTCGGGGTGAAGCTAATAGCAAAGCGGAAGGTCAGGTTTGTACTGTCTCCCAACAAAAAGCGTAACTTACACCTTCACCCCAGTGTTTCTTTGCAGCTTCGTACACCTTCCTTTTCTCCTCATCTTTATCCTTCTTGCTACTACCACCTTTCTTCGGGCCACCCCCAACACTACTCTTGTCGTCTACTAAGAAGTCATTCAGGTAGCATCTTCCTCGTTCACATGCCAGATCGGCATAGTAGGCAGCAGGAATAAGGCTCACGGCCTTCGTCGCGCGTGCATAGAGGTAGCTTGCGTCATGCGTGCCCTGCTGAATGTCGTCGGCAGTCAGTCCGTTTTCGTCATAGACAACGGTGTAGTGAGTCGCCTTCGTATGGCCTTGGAGCCCTGCATGGGCTTGGAGATAGAAGTCAAAGTCAAATCTGAGACAAGCAAGGAAGTAATTTCAGCCACTTGAAATTGAAATAGCTGACATCTGAAAAAAGCACGTACACGCCGGTAATGCCTTTGTCTACCACTGTCCCAGGACGGGTGTTCCCATTTCTGTCGGCAAATCTCGAGTTTTGCGGAAAGAATTTGGCATGATGCCGTTTACTGACGATAATTCAGCTTCGTCCATGTCCGAACCCGAATAAATACATACCCGCAAACGATGATGGATAACTTCGGCTTGTATTCCGCGCCGCGCTGAGCAGTGTTGAACTTTCGGAACGCTTTAAGAATTTGAGGTAGCTCTTCGTTCAAAACAATATCATATTGCCCCTGTCAGGCCAGAAAGTTAGACGTTTTGAGACGGATCGGTCGAGGCAATATGACCAACCTCTGAAACCCCATCACGGTAAACAAAAACTCGCTCGGGAAGCGTTTTATTCTTCTGCTCCCATACACGCAAGCGTTCGATCATCGCTGCTTCCAGCTCATCCAGCATCTATGACATATGCAAGGAATTGTCAACGTCCAGACTTTTCTTTTCACAGGATTGGAAAAATAGTACTTCTTTCTTAGTCTCCTGTATGCGCAAACTAGCTGGAAATTGGACGAAATTTTTATCAACACTTGCTACAACGGCAGCAATAGAGGGTGTGCCCTCTCGGCTCCCTGGTCCCGGATGGGTAACGTCAATACCAACCATAATAGTGGATTTTTTCGTTAGCCAACGCATCGCGCCAGCGTCGAGCTGTATAATCATGCAAACATCGAGGTCAGTTACATCTACAGTTTCAAGCTGTAAAGATACGTACCAAATGGTTCATGCCACCAAGCTTTGTGTTCACCTTCAAGGCGACATTGGAGAAATACTGGTCTTGCTTTCTTGCGTCGTTCGCCTTGTGCAGCTGCATATGGATAGTATGGATACCAAGCTCGACATCGCCAATGCGCTAATAAAATTGGTAAGATAATCACAAATCGGTTGGAGATAAAGAGCTTCCACCTTGATCCCAGGATATATGTAGTTGTCCTGATTCTCCAGAAGGACGAGGATGAAACTAGGTTTCTGGTGGTCTTTCAGTTTCGTCTCGATTGTTTTGCGGATTACGTCCAAACTCTGCTTCCTTTCTGGGTCTTGAAAAGGGTTGATAAGCACCGCACGTGGTAAAAGGTCGGGAGCTTTTTGAACGCTCATTCCGCTAGAACGCATCTTATTCGCAAACCCATCAACGAGCCCGCGAATATCGTCCGGTTGCTTTACTAGATTTCGCCCATCTGCAACGTACAGCACCCACCAACTGGTGACAGTGGCACACCGTTGGAACTTTACGTCGAGGATGTTCCAACTTGCTCTTTCCGGTTTAGCTCGTCCAGAACTATATGACAACCCCGGAGCTGGGAGCTCTCGCCCGGGAACAACGAGCATCTCGTTGTCAACAGAAATGCCAAAGCCTGTCACAGGGGACATCAATGGCGACAGGCCAAGTGAAGGGAATCCCTTGTTGACTATGTTTTCTGCATTAACCATGGGCTTGTTACACGCATGCTTGATCATCTCTGCCGTTTCTTTGTCGTTCAACTTGTCGCGGTAGACGTTACCATCTTCAATCTCACAAAGCTCTGCAGGAAGCCAGTTCGGTTTGTCGCGGGAACCAATGTTTACAACGGGGAGATCAGTAGGATACCGCAGTGTTTTCTTGTACTCTAACCACATGAGTCTGAATGATAATAGAAATTTTGCACGAAGTAACTCACTCTTTGCGAAATATTGCTCTACAGAGACTTTCCCTCCCATTTCCGCACAGTCGAAATAGGTGTTCCTGGCACTGGTCGACCCGATGGCTAAAAGTTTTTTCCTGTAACCAAGATGCAGGGTCCGAACCCGAATACTTTTGACAATGCCTTTCGGAAGGGTTGGCATTGTGCCTCTGGATAAACGGCTGAACTCCAGAAGCTTATCGGCTAGGTTCCCTACTTTTACGAAAGCCGTCATACAGAAGTTGCTAGGTGTAAAGTATATGAGCAAACGTCAAGGAGTGGTTCAAGTATCTTACACATTGACGAGGAGCTGCTTGAATCCTGGCCGTGCGGAGATGTAGAAACCCTGGACGGCATCCAATCCTGGACTAAGGGCCTTCTTTTCCAGCGAACTCGGGAAAAAATGTCTATTGTTCCCGAAACGAACACCCGTGCGACTGGCGTGTTGTTGCAGGACGAGATTTAATGCACTTAAAAGAGGCAGTGGGTCGTAATCTCTATAATCTACTTGACCTTCCATATACCTTACCGAAAATGACCAATGAGTGGCTGAAGGAAAATAAATAAAAGAGCCACATACTTTGTCAATTCGGAAGGCTGTAATTCGCGCTCGAATTTTATCGAGATTTGATACACCTTCGCATTGGGACGGGGGCTGGTCTCATGGTCATCGTAGAAAGGAACTGCAATATCCAAGGGCTGAGGAAGTTTCTTCGCTGACACCAGCCTCTGACTCCGATCATGCGCAATGTAAGGTAAGTGAGGGTTGATTGCGCTACTCCTTTCTAATAACTGGAAGATGCGTGTCTTCAACCTGTTAATATCTGTCTGAGGAGAGATGTCCACGACATAATCAAAGATGGCAGCTTTGGGCAGTTTCACAGCAAAAAAGTTGGTACGCAGTTTTATTTCTGTACCCACAGTGCCATACCCCGGACGTAACGGCCTCTCTGGTTTGACCTTTAAGGACTTGAACTTGTCGACGAGCTGTTGTAGGGCTTGCGGCTCAAGTTGAGAGGGTAGATTAGCGGGAACATTCTCCCGGAAGATGAGGGGGCCTTCAGGGCCGCCTCCACGACCACGAAAGCCCCCGAATCCACGACCCCCTCCACGCGAGCCACTGTCACTGTCCCCACGACCACCACGACCACGACCGGCTGCAAAGCTGGAAGGGCCACTGGTTGTGGATGGTGCTGGGCTTGCTCGTCCTCGTCCTCGTCCACGTGATGATGTGTCTGTTGAGCCACGCGCAGGAGACTGGCCTCGGCCTCTTGGGTTGCCGCGGTTGCTCATGGTGGTTCTTGTCCAGAAACAATTAAGGGTCGCAAAACCCAGACGGAGCTTTATATACATGTCTTAACGTGGGAAGCTGCCTATTATGGCGCGCTGCTGCGCAGCTCGTTCGAAGCGCCCAGAGCCGTGGCACAGATAAGCAATGATTCTCAAGTTACTGCTTAGATACATGTACAAAATCGTAAAAGGAAATTTCTTCAATAATACAAATGCACAATAACATTATATAACATAAACTTTGGGAAGCAAGAATCATCATTTCGTGACCATTGCCAAGATCCAGTTAATTTCAATATGCATCCAACTCGCACCAGAGATCATGAGTGCCCTCACCGTCAGACGAAGAAACTGAATTCGAGCTATCCATTCCAGTACCATGGTCGTTCGTGTTCCGAGTCTCGGAAAACCATTTCGTTAGAATACTGAGCCGATGCTTTGACGGTGACGTGGGCTTCGGAGGATCTACTTGAATAAGATCCTCGATGCCCAATCCGACTCTCTCAGATGAATCATGGACTCCAAAGATCAAACTAGGCAAACCCATAACTTCCATAGTAGAAGCAGCTATAGAACTTGGGGTAAAGGGACCATCTTCAGAGACGGACTCAGAGGAAGACGCCGCACTGTCACCGCCTCTAAATCTTAACTCCTCAGCTGAGGACCCCGTATTCATAGGACTCAAAGCGGAGCACGCGTCGATGATATCATCTTGGGCGAGAATAGCGTTGGGGCTGGCTCTGGAACCTTGAGAAGGGCACGAGGGATCTCTGTAGAACAAGTCCCTAAAGTCTTGATCTTCTGGTTTTACATCCCTAAACGCTTGAAGGAGTTTCTCCAAAGATTGGCGCCAGCACGGACGTTCGACATTGATGAGGTTGTCATGAGATGAAGCTGAATCGACGGGGATTTTCGTAACTGGGCTTATCGAAGGATCGACTTCCGAGGAGGGAAAGATTGACTGTAGTTCCGTTTCCGTCAGCTTCGTCCTATCTAATACCAAGTCGCGGGTCAATTCGGGAAGGCTTTTAGCGAAAGAGACACATGTCGACTGCGAACCGTTCACGGAGAGGTGGGGATAAAGGCTAGAGAGAATGTTGTCGAAGCCATGCTGGATTACAGCGTCTGCAAATGGAACAGGGTCTTCTCCCGATAACAGATCAGACTCCCTGGCCAGATTGAGCGAAGAGGGATCATCGATGACGGATAAACAAGAGACCGATTTCGTAGATTCCTCGATTTTACAAACAGTTGTCCCAATTACTGAGTAAGGCTCTCTTTCGTGGTGTGCAGGCAAAACGGAGAGAGAAGAGACACGGCATTTGGAAATTTGAGCCGGAAGGACTTGCACTGGTATGCCACTAATGCCTGCTGTAGCATCAGACCCAAGAAAAGCTACCTGAGAGAGTTCAGGCGTTTTTAGAGTGGGAATTGAAGCCGTGTGATCAGAAGAAACAGTGGTCCCTGTCGCCAAAAGTACACTTGAGGAAAGCGAATGCCGCTTATTGGTATCAGACGGAGATGAAGGCACCTGAATGGGTGTCTGACTGTCCATACTGTCCACATTTTCAGTTGAAGGGGAAATAATAGGGGGAAGATACGCCGGAGGGGTTGGAAATAAGTCGAAGAGGTCTTCAATGGAACTGTTGTCTCTGCATGGCTGGAATGTTGTGGCTGAGACGATGTCGGGTAAAAAGGTTGGTGTGAGCACTTTAATTAAGATGGAACGATTATCATCAGACTTGTAAAGCGGTTTTGCGGCGACATACCGAACTGAACGACGCGCTTTCTCGACGATTCCAGTGCCTTCAGGGCAGAATTGAAAGGGGCAAGACCAGACGCGATGGAATTAGGAAGAAATTCGACCTTCACACTACATGGAAGGTGCAGCACCGAACAGCGTCTGACAATCACAGTTTTGACGACACCTTTGACAGGGAAGACATAACTAACTCTTCCAAGTAAAGAGCTGAGAACGTACTAAATCGCTTATCCCGGACGTTCTTCAGGGTCGCATCAAGAATGCGGGATTTAACTGGATGCATTCTACTGGGCCTGCGCTCGGGGACATCTCGGGACAACGGCTGATTAGATTCGTGTTCTGCCATCGTCATTGAATCGGGTAGGCGTATTTCAATCACTTCTAATGAAGGAATTTCTAGTCCTGTGTTATCTAGAGAAATACGCTCCTGCTCGAATAAAAATACATGCCTGTGTCTTTCAAAGCGGTGTGCAAAACTCCTGTTTCTATATCGCTTGAATTAGTTGTCTTCCTTGGCCGGAAAGTAAACAGGGTAAGCAAGGAAGCCCAGAGAAGTCGAAAAAAATGTTTCAAACGAGTAACGACCGAGCGGATGTTCATTTTCCGGGGGGCTATGGCCTTTTTGTGGTTCAAGACGACCAGAGGTCGTTTTCAAAAGCGTTCGCGATACTGAACGTCTTTGTATTCCTCAGAAGAGGCTGACCTCTGGTTATTTTGTGGAATATGTCAACCATGATTTTGACGACGTCTGACCAGTTGGGATCAACAAGATTTGATTCCTTCGACTTGTGGTTTCCAAGTAAAACAATTGTAAGTTCCTGGTAAATGCTGGTCGCCAACAGAAAGCTATAAAAACTTAATAATAAAGAGATGGTCAAAACTTTGTAAGGTCCAAACTTGAAGCTCGTTAAATTGGCGTGTTTAATTTTCCCACGGCCGACCGGCCCCAAAACAAATTTGGCCTGACGCGCACGAGTCTCTCAGCCTTCAGAGTCGTTGACCACCATGTCACCGACTTCAATTTCTATTCCCTCAGGTGATGCGCCTGCAACGCCACTTGTTGAGCGCGTACAGGACTTCGTATCTAAACACAAAACCGTCATTTTGATTGCCAGCGCCGCTGCTGTTGCTGCAGCGGGTATTGCTTATTTGCATTACTCTTCAACGAGTTCAATAGGGAATGATTTCAACGGGAATGAAGAGAAGAAGAAGAAGCCGAGTACCAGAGGCATGAAAAAGAAGAAGCAAGATGGCAAGGCGGATGGTCCCATCCTGGAAGAGAGGAAACCAAAAGTCGAAGACGGCGCTGTCGGTGAGTTATTGTCATATTCCACTTGTTGACTAATCTGATGACGAGAAGCCGACTTTGATAGCTTGTCTGCAGAGCAGGTCTTTGCTTTGCCTGAATCTGTCAGTAACTTTCTTATTGTTGCCGTCATTCGGCTGATGCTCGTTACCTAGGACCGTGTAAAGGTGGCAGGGTCTTTCAAAGCAAAAGGGAATGCAGCATATCAAGCCAAAAATTTTGTGGAAGCAGCAGAGCTGTACACGAAAGCCATTCAGGTCTCACCGAAATCTGAACCCGTATTTTACAGCAATCGAGCTGCTTGTACGAATGTTTCCTTTCTATACTATTGCCACTGCTCTGAACTATTATTTCAAACCAGGCTATATGAACATGACACCCGCGCAACACGAGTTTGTTGTGCAGGACTGTACCGAAGCAATCAAACTTGATTCCAAATACGTGAAAGCACTCAACCGACGGGCTCTTGCGCTTGAAAATTTAGGACGATATCAAGAAGCCCTCATAGGTGGGCCCATGAGCTATGCATTTTATGTAGCGTACTCAGTCAGCTATGAATATTTTTGTTTTAGATATTACGGCTGCAACAATTCTGGACAGATTCCAGAACCAGAACACAGCTAGTGCAGTAGAGCGGGTATTGAAGAGTTTATCGACGACAAAAGCGAAGGATATTCTTGATGTAAGTCTGAAAATTCTTCTCGTGTAGCGTTGGATTTCACCTAATTTTGATGATAGAAACGTGAGCCTCGGCTACCTTCATATACTTTCATTTCTGCCTATTTTGCCGCTTTTCGTCCACGTACGTCGCACCATGTCTAGTTGTTAACCATGATACCAACTCCTTTCAGGTGCACATCCTGATCTGCCAGAAACACCTAGTACAGGCGACCAGACGCTGCAACTTGCCCTCTCTGCCTTAGATGCTGCCGATTACCCTCATGCAGTGACGCTGGTCAACGAAGCGATCGAGCAAGGTGTTTCGTGGGACATTGGGCAAGCAGAGTCACTTAATCTACGAGGGACATTTAAGTGCGTCTATTACACCTACAATCCTGACAAGTCGCTAAAACTACTCCGTTATTAGGTTCCTCATGGGCGATGTCAAAGGCGCCAAAGAAGATCTGGAAGAAAGCTTGCGTATCAAACCCGACTTCACGCAAAGCCTCGTCAAAGTCGCTTCAGTATACATGGAGCAAGGCGATCCAAAGTCCGCGTTTGAATGTTTCGAAAAAGCCATTGAGGCGAACGAGTCGGATCCTGACATTTACTACCACCGAGGTCAAGTCCACTTTATTATGAACGAATTCAAGCAGGCGGCGGAGAATTACGTGAAGAGCTCCGATTTAGATGAAGAGTTCGTGTTTAGTCACATCCAGTTGGCGGTTGCGCATTATAAAATGGGAGAAGTAGCGAAAAGCATGGCAACGTTTAGAAGGACATTAAAGAAATTCCACGACAAAAGCGAACCCTATAATTATTAGTGAGCTTTTTTTTTCTTTTTCTTTTTGGCTGGCGAACAATCGTTAATACCTCATTTATAGTGGCGAGCTGTTATTGGACCAACGTCTCTTCGAAGAGGCCGTTGAGAAATTTGATACGGCGATTGATTTGGAAAAAAAGAAGAGCCAGAATACTAGGTACGACTTTCTATTCTCATCTTGCTAAACATACCTATCGATTCCTCCCGTTCTCACAGAGTACCACCTAATGTACTCTCATATGTAAACAAAGGACTCGCACTCTACCAATGGAAACAAGACGTCCAAGTTGCTGAGGAGTGTTGTCGCGAAGCCCTCAAGATTGACACAGAGTGCGAAGCGGCCGTTGCCACCATCGCACAGCTCTCCCTTCAACAAGGCAAAATTGTCGAAGCCGCAAAGATGTTCGAGCGCCATGCAGAGCTGGCGAGGACGGAGCCGGAGCTTCATAACGCCCTGACATATCAATATGCAACGCTGAGCCAAGCAGAATTCCTGAAGAATTACCCGGATATGGCTGAGGAGCTAACCCAGATCGCACAGAGCATGATGATGATGGGATGATGTTGATCGACGAAAGGGATTCATTTACTCAGCTTTGTGATATCGGGGATAGAGATTTTGCAAAATTCTCCGTCGCTGTGCTTTTTCATCCTCATTTTTTTCTCAGCAACCCACTCATCCATCAGACTCTACCTTTGGCTATTATATTATATTTTACATCCACAATGAATTTCACGCACTACCATCACTCACGAACCATTTTGCAGAGCAAATGCGCATAAGTATAAATTGCAGAGTTGAAAGTAGGATAACGAAAAGATGGTACTTGAGTCGCGAGCTAGAGCCACGGTAGCATTTTTAGACAATAAAAATCACAGAATTATTCTATGGTTCGATAAGAGTGACTCGAAGGGATTTAAACGGTCACTGTTTGAATCAATCTACTATCCGAACTACCACATCGGATGGGCCATAGGGTACGGTGAGAAATTGGCCGTCAATTTCTAACACATGTTACTAACATTCAAGGTCTTAACCTATTTCTAACGTGGTGTTAC
>QDKV01005295.1_pt1 | contig 47831 bp, 44 predicted proteins | sample 1861101 | NCBI WGS metagenome assembly QDKV01 (sample SAMN04275158, study PRJNA302643) | Fungus metagenome, whole genome shotgun sequencing project. | isolation source: fruitbody | host: Mallocybe terrigena | place: Sweden | collected 2013
AACAGTCATTAAGCCTCATTAAGCACACGCCAAGCATGCCTAAGCATTGATAAGCAAAATTGATATTTTCCTGATGCAGCACCGGGTAAATTAAACCCTGATCGCAGCCAAATATCGTTTCGCTAAATCGTTATCATCTTGTGGGGGGTGCGAGATGCGCGTAGCATCGATACAGTGGCGTGAGTGGGAACTTGAAAAGTGGGGCAATGGAGATAGTACTCTCAAGGCCGGTGACTCGGAGATGCAGAAGAGACGATCCACTGTAAGACTTGAAACTATGGATTATGGCGCGATATGAGTCTCATGACTGAACCACTTTGTCTTGGCTTGTAGTCAGCCTAGCAGAGCCTTATCGTAATTAACCCCATTGCACTGGCTCAAACACGGTTCAGGCGTATTCCACCCAAAAGGCAATTGGTAGCCCAAAGTAGATAAAATTGATATCCATCAGAGATGGTGCCTCATACCTTTCTCGTTTCATATCCGTACATTTAGCCCGACAACAAAGGGGTCTTATAATTGCCGAATGAATGTCGATCACCTACCCGGTGCTTCTGCACTGCCAGTGGGTTCACTTTTATATTAACTCGGTGACTTTGGTAAATGTATTAATCGCCGAAACAATATTCTATTTACAGCATCATAGTGTCGTCCATATCTCGACCGCTTATTTGTACTTTTTAAACGCTGACCGATAACTTTGTTGTGACCATCTTTTTGGATTTCTAGACCATCTTATTTGATACCTTTTCTGAAAATCGTTTATGTGTGAATTTCATATTGACAAGCATCACAACAGCTGTCAAAAATTAAGATATTGTTTGTAAGACGCCTATCGTCGTCTGGCCGGTGTACGAATCTTCCCAAGCATACAGATTTCGGGATGTGAAAATGACTAAGTTAGCCACCTCTCTGACTCGTGGATGATTACCTCCAGTAAAATGATGGTCCTTGAATCAGACAGGGGGATTCGTCTATTGTCACGGGCATATGTCATCTCCAAATAACATCCCCGCTGACAAAAAATCACAAAGGCATTGCAAAATGAAGGTACACGATGATCTCGCATCATGAACGAGCGCTGGTGGTCTTTAAAAAGTACATTTCGTAGAGAAAAGTGGTTGTAAAAAATTGTCCTTACAAAACTCAGCAGACAGCTGGATACAACGGTATTACGGTTTCTTTCTCTGTATAATAGCCCCTGACGAATAAATTGGCACGAAATTACCGGCCACCAGCCGGCTACCAATTACAATATCATTACCGAAGTTTGCCGGCTCGTTATCAGCTCGTTATCAGACCTCTGTTCTGTGGACCAGTGGTGAATAAATTATATTTTCCACTTGGAACACAAAGGGCACTGGCACTACTTTTAGAAGTTTATTTTTGTTTCATAGCCTAACGGTTTCTATCTTTATCTCTTTCCAGAATGATGGACACTGAAAACATTATCAACTGACCATTACGGGTTTCAATCTTATTTGGGGCTTGATTTGGTATATTCCCTGTCAGAATGAGGTAAGGAACTGAGCCGTCCCCTCAACCTGATTTGCCAGAGCAAAAACGTGTGAGTGCGCTGAGGGGTAGATAGATAGGTTTTTTTTAAAAGAAAAGGATGTTGTTCTGCCTCTGGGATTTCGGTGATTTTTTGACTTTTCTCCGTACAGGAAAACAGGCCAGAGGGATGTGGGCACACCGTGATGTTTATCTTTTGTTGAGCGCCCCTATCACTGGCAAATAAAGAGCTATTTTTTTGATTGGACAGAATTTAAGGTTGCCACCAGTGCACGAACCACAAAAGAATTATATACCTCCCCGACACAGTGCACAAATTGAGGTAGATACAGATTTACAGAAAGAACGCAAACTTATCGAAAAAAAAAAATACATAAACAAAAAGACCAAGATTCCATCGCACTCAAAAAAATAGAACAAAACTTCCGACCATAAATATTTGAGGGCTTTATTTAGAACAAGCCGCGTCGTTAAAAATGAACTAGTACTATACAATTCTAGTGCTAACAGGTTCTAACCTGCATTGAGCCGCAGTTGCAAACACGCCACCCAACTTTCATCACTGAGCCATGCAGTTTGCACCAAGACGCACGTCAGGTCTAGAACGAGTCTCGCCAGACGTTAAAAATAACTACGCAAACCACACTGCTAGTTTGTCCAGACTGGCAAGCTCAGGGTATGTAAAAACAATTTCAAAACGAAAGTCCTCGAATTCGGGTCTTTACATTGATGGGAAAGGCGAACTTTATTCACTTGATAGAAGCCCGATCCAATATATCATTTTAAAATTGTAGTGGTGATCTGAGTTTGTGCTTCACTGGAAAATTAACTGGTGCTCACATCCAAATGGGATAATCACTGTGGCGAGGCCCAACCAAAGGAATTCTTCTTTTTCACAAATTTCAAGCGGCCGCATCGAAGTACGTACGTCTGTCACAATATGAACACCGTGATTTACTTTTGTATAGATTTATTTCTATAGTGGTGTGCAGCAAGCCTCATGCGGTGAATCGCAGCGGGTACGGGCGCCCCGTTCCAGTGCTAAAATGAAACATAACGTAAAAAAAAAGGAATCTACCAACTCGACTTGTGTTTCGAGCTGTCTCGAATCAACTAGACAATAAAGTTCAAACCAAGTACTTATGGTGGACGCACCCCCGTAAGTCCCGGAACCGACTAGTCGTTTTGAATCATTTCTTTGCTTGTTTCCTTTTAGAACAAAAAATGGGTCGACTGATGGACTGACCCAGGGAAAGGGATAATTAGTGTCAGAGTCTAGAACGAACTAGCTAGTTTGAATATATTGTTCCTCCAGTGTGGGTCCAAGAATGTGGCTTCAACGTGCGTGGTATTTTTAGCTTCGCTAAGCGTATGGGAGGTTGTGGTGACTTATACAAAAAGTCCAACACAGTTGACTAACTGCCAGAGACAGAATTTGGGTTAGAACTTCAACAACGTGCGCTTCGACAAATAAAGTTCACTACTGCTATACCAAATCGTTGATCGACCCTCTGAGCCTGAGTGTCTTTCCAGAAAAACATCCAAGGACAAAAAACATGTGGTCAACTCTCTCTCGTGGATTGTCTGAATATGGAAAGCCATTGATCGCATCGCTCGCACTGAGTCCCAGTAGCCGTTTGTCAATGGATCAATGGGCCACCCAATGTTCGAGGGTAAGGTGCATGCGTGCGCGGAAGGACGCTGAGGTGGACTTGGACTGCCGTGGGCAAATGTTGTCAACATAAGATAACTTGAAGACTCAGAACCAATCAGTTTCTTGAGCGGGCGCTTAAATGAACAAACAAATAAAGTACTTTCATTTACGATCTAATCAACCACCAGCGGGCCTTAAGAGCCTGCACTCTTCCTTTAATTCTTACAACATTCCAACCACATCAGTCACGGTAAGTCGTACCGATGGATCAGCACCTACCAGCACTGGAAGTATAGAAGTCTATGTACAATCTAGTTCTTGAGAGTTGATCGCCGATCATTCCAGGATTACAGATGTTTGTTGGTGGGGATAGCATTGAATTCACTTAATAATTTTCAAAACTACACGGGCGCTAAAATAAGTAAAGAAACCTTGAGTTTTTCCTCCAAAACTTTCAAACCAGATAACGAGCAACTTGGATATTGAGTCGTCTGATGAATTCAAAGCAACGTTGCGCCAGTAAATCCAATTTCGTACTCGTGTTGGTCACAGGGTCGGTCATGATTGACCCAAGAACGGGAAAATCACTAGCACCATTTTCTAAAAGAGATATTATAACACTGCACGCAAATCTGCGAGATTAAACCTTAAGCGGCATGCAAATATGGAGTCGACATATAACATATGCATCAATTTTCGAAGGATACTGTACCATTTCGAAACGAACGGTTCGGCTGTCCCGTGTCCCACTCAATTTTCTGACCCTGGATTTAATTTTTCTGAGATTTTTCAAAAAGGCATGTTCAAAATGGTACAGTACATAGATTTCAAGTCGTTTTTCTCAACTTCAGGTCGTTTGAAAGCTCTCTTACGATTTCCTGCCTATTGAAGGTTTGAATATACCTATGCTCAGTACAGTCATTCCGAACTGACTTTACAAGTAGGGTTCTCGTGTCTTGAGTAAATCGGGTGCCCTTTCTACAAAAACGTTCAAAAATCTTACGGCCAACTGGCCAGATGGAATTACCGCCAAATTAGCACAGGGCGTCTCGAAGCCTAGAGCCTGAACATTGATCGCCGATCATTTCAAAACCCATCTTGCCGTCGGTCAATGGGTCAATAAAACCTTCGAGGCAGAGGGGGATTTGCGGGTAGATAACGGTGGAAGGGCGGAATAGGGGTTTGGTTAGTGCCCCGGGCCTTGACCTCAGAGTTGGAGAACTCGGAGCGCTGAAGCTATCTATACATATGTACACATGGATGAAATTCTTTCTTCTTTTTGGTCTTTCGTAAAGCGTCATCTATTCAGAAGATGTGTCAGTTACAATATGTATATGATCACATTGAACGCCCAAAAGTTTTTGACTTGATTTGACAGGTGCGCGGTACCGGAGGTACCTTCCCACTGAAAATTTCAAAACCCAGGGTTCGTTGTCAATTTGTACTGTCGGCAGCGATCGCTCTCAACTTCAATTTGAGTAAGACAAGGCTAACGCTCCAATATAAAGGTATAACGCCCATCCAATCAAATATAAAACATGTAGATGTTCTCAGAAGAAAAGACTTACCAGCGTCAAAAGTCAAGGACTTCCAGGACTTCAGGGAGATCGACTGTCAATGAGCAGACATGATCACCGATCATTGATCGATCGATCGATCACTCATGTATTCAGGGTATTGTGTGCCAGAACGTTCCACCTTTGAACGAAATCGTTAAACCGCCTTATTGTTGGTCGGAAACATCGAGGTAGTAATAGATCTGGTTGGACATAACTCACCATCTGTCCACTTTACCCATAGGAAATACATTCATACAAAAGCCCTTGGTGACATTTCCGTAGTCCACTCCCACCCTAACACCTCCGAATGGCATATTTTTACGAATCCCCACTCCACTCGAAGCGCGTGAACTCAATGGGCTACGTATGATATATCAAGGCCGTCCAAACGAATCACACTAATCACCCTCAAGTTTCTTTATCCAAAAAAATAAAGGTGAGATTCAAAGGATGTAAGATTTATTAGGTGGAACGTACTTTCCATCTGTTTCAACCAAAATATTTCGACGTTTCAGAGTGGTAATGATAACGTACGTACATTCTACATTTAAGGATGATTGCAGAGCCGTTCTCACAGCGGCCGAGCTGTGGTTTTGTCAGTGGCGCATGTGGCGCATTCATTGAATGACATAGTCAGTCTCGCTTCTCTCGGTAGAGCTTTGTGTATTGAATTGGATTGCGCGGGTAGGAACGAAAGGAAAGACCGGAGTATCGAACCGGGAAGGGAAATGAGCGTGGGACAAGGAGGAGGCCGATCAGTTTCTTATCGTTAACAGCGTGAAGAGAGGGACAGATGAGATCGGACCGAAGCAGCAACGAGGGGATGTGTGCCGTAAACCTTGATAGAGTACATTTCCAAGCGGGGATTGAAATAAAAATAAAAAATAAAAGGGGGGTGTTAAATACGTCAGAAGCGGCGATCATTCCCGGAATTAACTCCGTTGATGAAACGCCGTTTGAGGGGCGTTTTTGAAATCTAATCGGGAAGACGGAGATGAATTCAGGTTGTACGTTGTCGTCGTTGGGCATATAAGGTTCCGCGTCTCTGTCGTTGACTCTCATCATCATGCGTGGCTTGCTCGCTCTGCCCAAAGAACTTTTGCACGACATCGCCTTCCATCTCGTCGCTCAACAACCACTCGGTCCGCCATCTTCCCTCCTCACCCTCTTGCTCACCTGCAGGGCTCTTCATGACATCCTCAAAGAGAAGGATATCCTCAACGCCAGAATATTCCGCCTAAAATTTGACTATGCTGCCGTGACAAGGCGCTGCTATGACCCCCATACGGCCGACTTTGCAGAGCAGCTTGTCCATGCCTGTGAGCTTCTTCAGGCTATCCGCAAGGGTGATGTCAACCATCCTGACACCGGCTCGCACCTTTTCACTGCTTACTTGCTCATGCTGGATAATGATGGGAAGAACTACTCCCAGCTAGAGTGGGCCGGGATACATGGCTATGTCGACCTCTTCATCCGCCAGAGACTCTGGGAGGGCAGAGACGGAAACAAAGGCTGGCCCATCGATTCGGAAGACAACGCCTGCGCGCTCTGGGTCGCTTGGATGACTCTCAGACGTTATTCCTTATTCAACGAGTCTATCAAGAACCGGGAAGAGTTCGTCTCCCTTGTCCTGCCATACGTTCTCCTCACGCATCGTTATCCCTCCTTCCACGCCCCACCAAATCACTTCCACCTCCCTTTCAACCCTACCTCCCAATCCCCACTTTCTATCCCTTCGCAAGGCGGGCTCTACCCACACTACCTCTCTCCCTCGCGCGTCTCCAACCAAGTCCACTTTGGCGCCCGCCCACAGATCGCTCCACCCCTCACCACCGTAGCCGCCCGTCTCCTCTTCACCGCAAGGAGGGAGACTGTCCCGATCACCATCCCTCCCGACCTCCCACAAGGTCTCACACCCGCTGACTATGCTGAACTCAACAAGGGCAAAGCGGCCGAAGTCGTCCGTGGGGCTCGCTGGGATTGGGATTTGGGCTGTGCCAAAGCCGTCAACGTCAAGCGACTCCGTGAGGGTCACCGCCCGCGCTCGCAGGAAGAAGCTGATGAGGCCTTGCTCGAGTGGAAGAAGGATGAAGTCATTCAAGAGGGCGATGAGGAAAGTCGGCGCTGGGATGCCGAGTGGTGGCGTACGAGGTTGTGTGGGGATGTGTCTGCTTCCAGACCGAAATTCAACCCTGGGTTTGTGTTCAAACACGGTTCCATGCATGGCGTTTGGCAAGGTCGTCTCTACGTACGTATCACTCCTTTTCTTCTTTTTATTTTCGCTCTGTTCAACTATGATATACAGATACCACAAGCAGAAGTGCTTCAAAGCATCTACGCCTATCCTTACTACCCGGGCTACCCCAACCCGCACGGTCTCTTCTCAGAAGTGTCCACGGGTGTCCTCATGCTCCCCGTCTTCTTCAATATCGAAGAACACCACAGGATCTGTCATTGCCCCCTTTCGTCCGCCTCTGTTCAAAAAGAAGAGGGTGAAGAAGGAAATGAAGATCCTTCGTCACACCCGAGAGATGGGTGCGGCGTCATCCCTACTCCACTCCCGAGCGTGTATCCTCCAAGGTGGATGAGGAGATTTGTCGATCCAACGGTCATTGCCGTCCCTAACACGCCAGAGTCCGCTGAATCTGAGGCTGGGAATGAGGACCCGTTGGCAGCTTCGATATTTGGGACGCATTTTCCTGAACGGTCGGCCGATGTCGCTTTTGGTGATGCAGATGCTGCTCTTCCAAATGCCAACACGAGAACAACTGGCACGTTCAAATTCATCCGTCAGGCCGTAGACTATTCGATGTCGAATTCTTGGTTCCCAGGCGAATCGATTCCTTCCGTTTCGTTTGTCAAAAGGAAAGCTGCTGTGGGCTTGGGTTTCGGTGGGGAGAGGAAGGCAAAGAGGGATGAGATTGTGTTTGCGGTTCGAGATGTCGTTGATCGACAGGGTCAACAAGGGGATTGGAGGACAGTAGATGGGAAATGTGTCGTTGCGAAAGAGGAGCCTGCCCCTGCTGCTTCCTCATTTAGAGCACAAACGAAATCATACGTTTACGAAACGCACGATCCTAAACGCCCCTCTGCGCACGATGAGGATGAGTGTCAGAGGTGTGTGGATATAAGAAACATGCGAGAGAGTGAGAGGAAGAGGGAGAGTGCGGATGTGTTGGCGGTGCGGAGGTTGGAGGAGGCGATGAGGGATGTGCCGCTTGGTAGGCGGATTGAGGTCGATGAAGAAGATGAAGACGAAGACGAGGATGAAAGTATGAGGGTTGAACCGTTGGACGTCGAATCCTTTGGATTCAGCCCATTTGGAACAGACAACCCCACTCCCTATTCTCGCTCTCCTACTCCAGATTCGTCCTCCTCGTCTTCCTCCCTCCCATGCACCGTCCTCGGCGACGACCTCCCGCATGGAGAACCCCCTTTGTACACCTCTACTGGTGCCCTACACGCCTCCGGCACCCGACGCGTCTTCGACCGCCATCGCGTTTGTGCGCCCGAGGGCTGCGGAGGCGGGGTGAGGGATGTCGTTGTGACTGGAGAGACTGATGTGCGGCATGCGGTGTGGCATCGCCAGAGATATGTGATTTATGGACGGGTGAGGTGGTGGGATGGACTCGTTGGATTTTTGAGGGTTGATAGGAGGGAGGTGGGACAAGGGCAAGGTCCTGGACAGCACGCCCAACAAGGAGAGGAAGACGATCAAAACCCACTCTCGCATATGTTTATTTGTGGGTATGTCGTGAATGAGAAGAACTTTGTGGGCGAGTGGAGGATGGCGGCCAGCGATCCGCTGAAGCCGGCGTGGGGTGGGCCAGTGTTGATGACGAAGAGGGATGGGGAGGAGGTGCCGTGTGTGGGAGGGGTCGCGCGTTAAGGTCAAAGGCCTGATTGGAGGGGTTTTTTTTCTGTTCTGTTCTCTCTCTCCTTTTTTCGTCTGCCAACCCACTGCTGCTGCTCCGTCCTCACTTACATCCTGACGGACAACTCACATACCCCTTTGGCATACAGCCCTCTTCCCTTTCACCACCAAAAAAACCTGATCGGTTGAACGCATCTTTAATTTTGCTTGCTTATGATTTATGCTTTTTATGCTCTCCACTCTAGATTTTCCAGTTTCCAATTTCCACCATACACGTCCCTTTTCTCTTCTCTGTCTTGTCTTGTCTTGCAACTCGTTCTCAATATCATGATTTTTTTTTGGTTTACAATTCAGTCAAAGGTTTTTTTCTATTCGTTTTGTTTTGTTTTACTTAGACTTCATACAGATACAGATTTGATACACAGATAGTATCAATATATATGCACAAGTTCTTGTTTATGCACCCACGAGTACATTGTCCAACTCGGGAGTAAATTTTTGGCTTCATGCTACTACCCTCGGTTCTTCCTCAAAAAAGAGATTTTTGCTTGGTTGTGTGCATATACCGCGCCGGTTTCTCTTGTCTGGCTTTGTTTCTATGTAACTCGTTCTTAATCCCAACCCATTGTTTCCCGAGAAATTAGTTCACCCGTCAATTCTCATTCGCCCTGAGTGAAAAAGGAATTAACTTTGTTTGGGTGGGGATCAAAATGCCACAGCAAGCATTGCCTTGCCTTGCAATTTCATAGCATGTTGACAGGACACCCCTCTCAGCTAGGTAGCTGGCTGGCAGGTGACACAGACCTTGGAAATTTAAAGTGAGTGGAGGAATCGATCGCGCGGTCTCCGTTTCATGCATATGAATTTCAAATTAATACAACAATAACGTACATAGTTTTGTCTCTTCCCTTTGCGTGCATTGGAAATTTAGTTTGTAGATATTTCTTCTTTCGTTTTCTCTGGATCTGTCCCAGTCCCTACCAAAAAACCACCCGACGTGGAGTTCAGATCTGGGCAGAATGTACAAAAAGAAACAACTCTACACGTTCATGCATGGGCAGAATTTGTTATAGATTATAACAGATTATAACTGATCGCGCGTGAATATATTATATCCGTTTTATGAATTTCAAATTAAATAATACGGCTTATACGGATTTGAGCCTTTTGAACATTGAATTTCCTTGAAATTCAAATGCTTAAGCTGAAATTAAAGCCTCGTTTCCGAAAAACATAACTCAAGATTCATAGTAATCATAGTAAATACCGGAGCTTAGCAAAAGGTAGAAGTAACCGGGCCATAAAGACAAATAAGAAAGAGTTGTAAAAAGCATCAAACCCTACTACCGCTCAACGTTCAGGGACCCTTTCCATTTCCAAGGAGACGAATCATTCGCGCAAGGAAAAAAAGAAGTAAAGGATCGTAAGTGGATGGACAACGCGTTTTTTAATGTCTCCTATCGTCGTACCTGTCCCGGCCCCTGTCCCGGTCATAGTCGCGGTACCTGTCATGGTCCCTACCTCTGTTGTCGTCGTAGCGCCCGCGTCGGCGGTCGTCATAGTCTCGAGAATAACGGCTGTCGTAGGGCCTTGGGTCATAGGGTCGGTCAACTGAGATTGAAAAGAGATTATTGAGATGAAGAAGGAGAGGAGAAAAAGGATCTTACTTCGCTTAGGAGGACCATAGTATCTACCAGGGGTAGGAGTCCTCGCACGTCCTCGACGAGCCTGAGTAAACGTCAGATATCAAATTTCTTTTAGAAAATCTAAACGAAGCAGACCCTTTCAACTGTGACAATTTTGCCCAAGAATTCGGTGGAGTTGAGGGCGGTAATGGCAGCGTCTGCTTCCTCGGCTGTCTCCATCGTCACAAAACCGAATCCACGCGACTCGCGTGTGTGTGGGTCGTACATGACGGATGCTTTTTTGACCTAGATGCCAAAAACAAGAAACGTGAATACAAGTACAATAACGGGAAGTGTAGGGCTCACCCGGCCAATCTTGGTAAATGCTGCCTCGAGATCTCGAGTGTCTACTTTGTGGCTGAGACCAGAGACATGGAGGTTGTTCCCTGGATTGCCGCTGGAGCAATTATAGTGAGCGGAGAAGGAGTAAAAGACGAGACCAGATGGCACTAACCCTCTTTCTGAATCGCGACCGACACCGGGGCTTCTGCTCCTGCTTGAACGTCTTGGGCCATCGACGTTCCGGTCACGCCCAGGAGAGCGCCCATTGTTTGGGCCCCAATTCTGGTCGTCAGTGACCATGGCGGTGCCACTCGACAGCGCTTCCGTAGGAATGCTGATTCCATTATTGGAAGGAGCGATATCTTGTGATTGCCAGGCTGAAGAAGAGGGCGAAGTAAGCGAAAATTGATCAAGTCGACGGTAGACGGAGAGTGCGAAAGGTGAGGGTACGCGGAAATCGAAACGGGTGTATATTGTACTTTAATTGTACTTTTACTGAGGTGACTGTCGCAGCTGTAAGGAAGCCATTGACGACGGTGTCGGTTGCTGAGCCCAACATATGTTCGCCACAATAAAACCCGTCTTGAGCAACCGAACAATGAATAAAATAAAACTTGGCCGTTAGCCAACAACGACGGGAGTATGCAGGTAGCATGTGAAGTGGAATGTTGGAGACTTTATTTGTACTGGGAAAGTTTTCAAAACTTTGGTCCAGGTCGAAAGCTGGTGCCGAAGATAAAAAGAGCGAGGCGAACTCGTCGATGCCGCGGCTGATGCTGAGAACGTACCGTCATCCATGGTTAAAGTTATTTTCGAATTGGTAGTGGTGGTTGAGGTGAAGTTTACAAACGGCTGGTTGGGTGAAAACACCTCCAACCTTAAATTCCCACGATTGTGTCATGTGATATATTATCATTTTTTTGAATGATTGACACGGACAGGAACCTTGTAAATTAAAACGGAGAAATGCATCTTGACATGGTGGATGTCGTAAAGAAAAATGGAAAACGGAGGTCATGACAATTTCTCCAACGGTTCAATGATAATGCCAGGCTAACGAGCGGATAAACGAACTCGTTAGACTCCTGAACCTCAAAGTAGCCTGGACAAACCTTCTTGACAATTCTCGGCAATGTCCCTCTCTGAAACCCAACTCGAGTGTTCCATTCCGGCCCTATCGGGGTGTCCATTGCCCGCTCAAATTGAGCCTTACTTGTGTATGGATACGGTAGATCCTTGACAAGATACTTGGCGGCTTTCTTGTCCCGCTTTTCAGAGATGATAATATTCTTTTTGCCGTAATCCGCTCGAGAGGCAGGATTAATGCCGGGAACTTTCTTTATTCTTTCGGGTTTCGGGGGAGCTTTCTTGATTCCGGCACCACCCCACGATCCCTATGGGGTGTTAACATTGAAGATTCCGTCGACGGTGGGTACTTACCCATCCGGGTATTGTGGTGTCCACTTCTCTTGGGGCGTCTGTCGCAATCTCTCGATGCTTGGCATCTTCAAAGCTCTAGAAACAACGTTAATCTTGCAAAATGGTTTTCGTATAATCCAGTACATACCTGCACCACGTTATCACCTGCAAATGCGAGAGCCACTAAGTCTCTCTGCTCGAAGACCTTGAAACCATTTGACCCCTTTTTCCCCTTGAGAAGAGCCATCTCCTGAACCTCGATTTCGCTGTCGACATCAGAGCCATCCTCTTCTGCAGCACATCCATTTAGTTTCACTGTCGAAGTGTTCGAAGTCGAAGACCCTGTTGCGCTAGGTGGTAGCAACAGGACGTTGTTCGTCGAAATTTCGACAATCGCGTCGTCCTTCGCCTTTTCTCGCTCCTTTCCCCCCTTCCTCACTTGTTTCTTAAGCTTGTGCTTGGCCTTAACCAACGCATTGCTATCTTTTCCAACAACGATAACATTTTTCTTCGGCGCTTTTGCATTTGTTTTCACATCGCGAATAAGCCATGGGTTCAACTCTTGCAATGCCGCGGGAGCGGAAAGTCCTGGACGCTTTGCAGGTAATGGAGACGCGGGGGGTGGTGATAAGAGGTCTGTTGAATTCAAAGTTACACTTGATGCATCTGACTGGGGTCGTGCTAGCGTGTTGACCGGCTAAAGAGCATCATCAACACTTGCAATGAAATGACAAGTACCCCATCACTAACCGCTCCTGGTCGGTAGACGACTCGACCTCCAGCTCTCATAGCGATTACTCCACTGGAAGAATCATTTTCTTGGACATTTGCGGTCTCGTCCTCACCGCTATCCGCATGGCTTCCTCCCATTTCCTTGATGAAGTCGTCAACTTCCTTGTTTGTCGCTGCAGCTTGCCGAGCCATAGCGTCTTTCATAAACTTCATTTCGAAGACGCTCTTCCCCTTCTTGCCATCACCTCCGACTTCCTCCTGTTCGTCAAGCTTGGCCAATTCATCGAATGCGTCTTGCTTAACTTTCGCAATGCCTTCTTCGAGATCCAACTCCTCATCACCATCGTCTTCATCGCTTTCCTCTTGGCTCTCATCACTTCCGACACCCTGAATCCGTTTCCGCAGCTTCTCACCTCTTGCTAACATGTCTTCAAGATCTTTGCGAGTGTCCTCGTCCAGATCGTCTCTGCCCTTCATTTTCTTCGCCCACTTGCCCGTATTCTTATGCCTCAACGTGGCCCTTTCTTTAGCCCTCTCGATCTCACTCTTTAATCGACCCTCCTCAACTTCGCCATCGTCATCGATCCTTTCTCCGAGGCGTGCCTTTTCTTTCCGCCTCAATCGCCGGTAAGTTTTGCTTTTGATCTTGTTTATACGGCGAGCTTTGATTTCAGCTCTGAACATGAGCTCTCGCATCCTACGCAACTCACTTCGGCGCCGAGCAATTTCTTCGACCGAAAGTTGGTTCATTTTAAGCATGGTGTCTTCGGTATGGTGAATATCGTCTTCTTTCATCTTAGCGGCCTTTAGGAGACTGTCCACGGAGCGCTCGAGGTCAGTAGTTGGCTATGAAGGGGAAGTTATAAATCACAAAAGAGAAAAATAGTTGTTACCTTGAATTTTGCATTCAATTCCAAATTAGACACTCGTCCAGCCGATTGAGACTGAAGCGGAAAGCTAAGGTGTTCTGCCTGTATTAAGAATAAAAATATATTCTCTAGACTGAGCAGGTTATTGTACCTCTCGTATGCGCTTCATGGTCTCTGACCATTTGTCGACTTCTTCCTTCGTCTGCTGATATGCCGCCTGTCTGTCCAGTCGATCTTGCGTTCTTTGGGGTAACGGAGCGGACAGTGCGTTCGTCTTTAATGATACAGATGGGGCTAGCACTTTTGTGGATTTTCGCAGTGACTGAAGAGCCGAGGAGTGTCCAGAAAGTGGCGCAAGGAGGTCATCGAGGTTGAGTTTTGCACCTCAAAATATGTAAGTATTAAAAGTTCAATAGAAAGGAGTAGAATACCTATTGATTGTACACGGAACTCGTTTTCATCTCCTGCTTCTGTGGTCTCCTGCAACAAACGTCGCTTGCGCGTTCTATCGTTCGTGTCCTGTGTGTCGCCCTCATCAGCAACTTTCCTCTTTTTTACGGTAAGTTCGAGGTTAGACACAAATTTGTGAAGCTGCGCAAGTGCTTCTGGCACTTCTTCGTCGTCCGAGGGAGCAAAAGCCATTTGTCCATCATCTCTGGCGTCCTCTATGTTTTCAAACTCGCCCTCGGAAGACATTTCATCATCCTCGCTATGCAATTCTGTGTCTTGGGCCGGGTCCTTCTTGGTGTCGTCGACCTCCGCATCGGTGTCGCCTTTCCCGTCGAGAGCGTCAACGAGGTCGATGAAATCACCACCGTCTCCAATTTCTTCTTCCTCTTCCTCATCGTTCTCTTTGGAAGAAGGGTCCATTTCCTCATCTTCATCAAGGTCGACTTCTGCGGATCGCATTGCACCCTTCCTCTGTTTCGTGGGGGTATTATAAACAATCCGGGACGAAATAAATTTCGACTTACTTTTGACGAGAAAAACCCTGCAAACCGTTCTTCATCGCTCTCCTCGAAGGCGTCGTCACTATCGATCTCCTCGTCGTCCTCACTGGGAATCTCTTCATCATCGACATTTTCTCCGATCAACCTCGCTCGCAAAGACTCTTTTTGCTCCTCTTTCGCTTCGTCGTAACTCACACCAAACTCCCGTACTTCATCACGATCAAGATCGAGTAAAATGTCTGACCTCCTGGTCTTTTCCTGAACGAGTTCGTAGATATCTGTTGACGAATCACCCGCTCTCGCCTTGCGTGCAAGCCGCTTTGCATATCCTTGCGCATTTGCTTTTGAAATTGATTTGGCCAACTTTTTATGCATATTACTTCGGGGGAGATTGCTTGGTTTTCTATAGGCTTTCATTGTCAATACATAATGAATTTATAGACTTGAAGATGAAAAATCGTTTCCACCTTGAATTATTTTTGGCCTCGGCAGCTGCCGAACCCAGTCCGTGCTTTCACGCAGTAATTGTCCTCGTCTCCAATATGTCCTCTGGCTCCTTGCTCACAGAGTTTCCATTCACAGATCTCCCCACTCCCGATGTTCGAGTACTTTATGGCTTTGGCATTGCGAAAATTAGATCTCCCACTGTTGGTGGTTGTATGTTAGGTGCGTTAAAGCGCCGAACGCATCGTTGTCTCTGTAACCTCCTTTTTCTCCCGATGAACAGGGAATTATGCGGCCTCATGTGTTATGAGAGGACTAAGGACGACCAGCAAGCGCATGAGATACCACTCTTCACGTTTAGATCTTAGCATTATCTTGGATTTGCCCACAGATCTCCTATATGAAGTAAGGAGATACTTCCGGTGTTGTTCGTCGATGATTTCGCAATGATTTTCTAGATATTTCAACACCTACATCCTATCGATTTGTACAATTTGATCAGAACCAGCAAGACACCTAGAACACTTCTTTTGAGCCAGGCATCATACTCTATCTGGCGAAGCTCTTACTCCCAGCATTCCGATATCCCCTCTTGTCCTTCAGATATTTCTTATCCCAGATGGACTACTCTCTTGTTTGGACCTGACCAATGCAGTGTTTGTATCCAGTCTTTTTGTATCCTTTTTCCTTCTAACCCCTTGTGCTGGTAGAAATGTGGAAATATCTATGCCATGCCTGATATTGCATTCCGAGCTAATTATTGCGAGTCATGTATTGTGGGGAATTTGTTGTCAACGTGTCATTTTACCTACTTATCTGCGTCATCCAGATGCGAAATTTCGTGGACAAAGGAATGCACTCTCACGTCCTCGAATCTCACCCTGAATATAAGGACTGCATATGGTACCTACTACCCTACAGCTACCAATGGTGTGCGTACCCTTTCTTGCATTTATTTTATGTAGCTCAAGAATTTATCCAGCGGGATACACCTACTTCAAAGGGGAATTTCGCCGACAATACCTTCCTCAAGAAATTGCTCGCAGGGAAGAAGAAATTCTATCTTTTCTTGAGCGGATTGATGCGGACATACCCGGCGCTACTCAAGACTTCAAAGTTTACACCTCGAACACTGCGAGAGAGATAAAGGGATATATGAATGTGAGTATCACCATCCCGATAGCCCGAAATTTTAATACACTACTATCTCACGAATGTTTTCAACGACTTCAGCACGTTGAAAGTTGTAATTCCTGGTTTATGGAAATGCATCGAAAGGTTAAGATTGCACATCATATGTTGTCACTGAAGTTGGCAAAAAGGTAGAAATATATCTTCGTTATATTATGTTTGAGCTGTTGACGACTTTAATCAAACAGATGCACTCGTATTCTCATAAAGCGTGGTTTCAATTCTCGCGATATAATCACTTTGTCCATCCAGAATGCTTTACACGCATCCTATATCACCCGCCTTCGTGGTCTCCGTAGGTGATACTATTTCCATTCAAATAATATGGCCGACCATTTTTCACAGGCTTCAGAACTGTTCTCCGACGTATCGAAATCTGGGTAGCAGCGGCTGCTAAAGCCCGCCTAGCAGACGAGAGAAAGGAGCTTCTTCAGGAGCGTCAGAAGCTGGTTGATGACATGTATCATCAGTACGCAACATCTCGATTCACAGCCGAAATATGGAGCTCCCTTCCACCAGCAGAAGTCGTCCGTGAGCTAAAATATTTCAAAAGATTCATCAACTCCGAATTGGAAGAAGTGGGTGACCTTTTGGCAGAGCGGTCAGCTGAACAGCTCGATGCTTTCATCGACACTTCATTTGAAAAACCGAAGAAGGTTCTGACGATGGCATCGCTTCTTACGAATGGAAAGAAGAAGGCAGAGGGTAATGGTTGTCAGTTTGATGTTCTTGAACTGGCAACTACGGTTTTCTCATGCCCTCCTTGTCAATGTGAAGCGGATGCCGAGACAGCTTCAGATGCTTCCGCTCTTGTTGGGTGGAGTGAATTGAAGAATCACCTTTATTGCGCCTCACCGAAGGATAAGGCATCTACAACCATGGCGCATGAAAGGAAAGGCAAACCCGAGTTTCCCCTCAGGGCAAATAAGAGTGGTACTAAAGACGCCTTATCGTTGCTTAAGCTGCTGGAACTAGATCCTTCGACGACCACTGTAGAGGAGATGGATAAATTGGACCCGAGATTTTTGTGCATGTGCTGCCCCCGTGAATTGAGCAAAAGTCAGATTGGACGAAAGGCTATGAAATGGAGGGAATCTGTAGGTCATTTAACATGAAAGTTTTCTAGGTTTTCCTGATAATTTCCCTTGGTAGCTTGCCCATATACACCACTCATCAAAAACTACGCATTGTATGCCTTCGTGGACCCTTCTAACGGAGGAGGCAGCACGATCTGTGCGCTACCATGAGCAACTGCTCAATTCTCCCCCTCGCAAGTCATCTTGGGCATGTACACATTGCTCAGCCCATTTCCAGTATGGTGTCCGAAGGAATGTTGCTGTTATCCATGTCAGAATCGAGTAGGAATTGTTCCAACTTTCTTGACTTGAGAGTATTTAGCTGACCTGGTCATGCCAGACATAAGATAGAGCGGCCAATCCAAGACGTCGATTTTGTTTTTGTACCAGGGAAAAATCAAGCGCGTAGGACTTTATGTCCAGTTTTCTTTGAGCCACCAACGAACTACCGCTGCTTGAAATGCTCTGAACCGAAGAGTCTGAGGCTTTGGAATCTTCGCTCTCTATTGGCGCATCTTTCGGACAAGTGAGACAATTATTTCTCTCTCTGGTACACGATTTTCATCATTGTTTGCAGACATGGATCACGAGATGATGTTGAAAGTGCATATGTTACGGTTCCAATTTCGCAAAGGACGACTGATGAAGCTGCATCGTGCCCTTCTTTCTGTTGACATGATACCTTTTTTGAACATGTGAATGTTGCACGATGTAGAATTTTGCGAAGCTAATTGTATAAGGAACAAATACAGAACGGTACAATTTTTTTTATTTGTCGCGGTGGACGTCCGCGAAATTGTGTGGAAGCAAGCAGCAATGCCTGCTACCTCTCGCAATATATACATTTTCGCATTTGATGTCATTACTTTTGTTTGATTTACAGAACACGACTACAAAGAAATAGGTCGGAAGCAGACTACAAAGAGAGACAAGAAATTGAATTAAGTTACGTTCGGAACATAGACTACGAGGACTTGAAATCGGAAAGTAACCAGCGCTAGTCAAATATTTTTCATCGAAAATTTCTGGAGCCAGCATTTAGCTTTCTTTATGTAATTGGTTTTTAGTCCACAAAGGGCAGGGCCCAATACTGAATACTTTCGTCCATCACTAGCAAGAAGAATAGACATAAGGTTTACTTTAGGAGAGACAAAAATGGAGAGCGGACCGTTTGCTAGCCCATTTCAAACGGTCCGAGAACCCGGATTTTGCGAAAAACGGATTTTGTAAGTACTACCTTAAAAGGAATTTATATCATCGAGATTGCCAAACAGATAATCACACTGGTAGAACACGAGGATTTCCGTTGTCCTTCTTTTTCACTACACATTGGGATCGATAGGTTTGTAGCGGATCCGTTAACTTGGAGTCATGTTTTATGTAACATTAAAAGATCTGAACCTTGTTGTCTCTCCGAAGCCGGTGAGTTACTGCAGATACAGTTAAGTTATTCAACCCATATTAAATCGTTTCTAAAGAAATTCAGTGTTCCAAGCTCTACATTCGACCCAATTTATCGCGCTGAGCCGAAAGTGGGCGATCCTGGTGCGCAGCTTGTCCCTATATCTCCCAGAATCTGACGTTGTGTGTACTAGACACGGATTGGATCTCCAACAAACACGACGATCACCAAACAAGCCCGATGCTAATACTAGATTCAGACAATGAGAGGAGTCCAGAGGAACTTTCCTCAGTCTTGCATAACGAAACCCATGCGCTGTATGGAAAAAGAATTTCTTTTCCTTGTGCAAATCAAGATGATCTTGGAGCATTTTGGCTGGTGAGTAGGCTTAGCACTCTAATGACCCATTTTATTACTATCACCATGCATTTTGGTTAGAAAGAGCCTCAGGATGACGTGAATAAACTCAAATCGGTGGACGTCCTTCCCTCAATTACAAGACTACCTCAAGAATCAAATTCAAATAGGGAACCAAATGGGCTTGTAAGCATTATGGAGACATCCTCGTCAACGTCCATCAAAGCTTCTGGAGAGGCAAGAGTTAGGATTATGCTGGTGGGAATGAAATATTGCATACTCCTTGCACGCATTTCTTATATTTTCTTAGCCTACGAACTCCCCTCCTTCAGTTCGCCGTCGATTAAAAGAAGTAAGCCTTATACTGTTGGTTGGATAGGAGTTAATGCTTGACACCTTTACCAGGACATGTCGCTTTATGATTGTTCAGTGGTATGTGGTAAATCTTAGGGTCGGAGACTATGACAACTTTTTTTATGCCGTACGATTGTGCAGCGAGCAGAACAACGCCAGGTTGTAAGTAGCGTCCTTTTCTATATCTCCTCAGTTAGGAGTTGACTATATGCGCCGCTTTTTTTGTACATAGATTGGATTTAACCAACAGCGTGAAAACACTGGTCTCATTGCCAATTTTTTGAAGAAAGGAACTGGGGTCTGTTTCGAGCTTCGTTGAGTTAAAACACTGCAACTCATCATCATCCTACAGAAACGAAATTCTGCCCCTCCCATATTATACAACAAGATACAAAACGATCAAACGGGATTGATACCCCGCGCGTATGGAAGAGATGAATCAAAGACCGATGTAAGTTAGGAATGCACTCTATGTGATCGTCGATTTTCAGGCTATTTCTTTTTAAGCCAATGTCGTCTCTTCGATTACCCCCCTCGCACATTCATAAGGCACGTAAATATTATGTGTTAGTCTGGAATATTTGAACGTCATGTCTCTTGGTTATTTTACAACAGTACCAAAATCAACGCTCACGAGCCTATCCAGACTTAGGTTCAAACTCCTCGTATCCATCCAAGTTGTTTGAATTGGGTCTTTCGCCGATTCTCGAGGATTTTCATATCTTCGCCGATCAAACACACTTGCAGCAAACCAAGATCAATTGGGATGGTGAGGACAGCCCATTGGACAGCTCGACATCGAGTTATGGCGAGCTGCTCAACGATGTGGTAAGTTACGCAGAATTTTATTAGTACCCTCTTGTCAAGTTTTCTCGAACAAACGCACGACAAACGAGCGCCTAGCCCTTTGAATCAGTATACTCAAATTGACATCTGTATTCTAGACCACGGACTACTTTGGTCTCGCCGAATTCGGATTCTTTGGGGATTCGTCACGCCAGAGTAACAACGGGAAAACCTGGTGGACTGAATCTACGCAACAGCCGGAAAACACAAATTCAGAGGGTCTGGATGTTACATTTTCATTCTTAGGTGTGATATAAGCTGACGAATGGTCAATGGATACAGATTCAAATATGATAAAGGCTGACAATAGCTACTTGGAATCGGGGAATATCCATCCTGAATTATTTACACTTCCACCTCCACGCATTCGGTACTCTGATGACCTTGGTCCTTGCCGTCGTGGAAAAGCTTGCCAACTCACTAATTATCGGCAACGTGATAGACTTGACGGCGACACCTCGGAAACGACTTCTCGTTTGCAATTAGATCATCGCAGTATGGATGTTGTCCGTTCTGAATCCCCTGGTGTTTCTATGGGCTTGAACTCTGCTGCTGGCCATCTGTCTGAATCTTGCGGCGCTGTCTTCCAACGTAATTCTCGTTTAGAGGCTGGTGTGTCCCTGGCTACCGAAAATCGGACTAGCAATTTTTCTCTTCAAAGAGCAGCGAAAGGAACTGGCACCTCTAAGAGATCTAGCCCGGGCTATTCTCGCTTCTTTTCGTCTGCGTTGCGACGTTTCAAGAGGCTTTCGGTTTCTGGAAAACGGAGTTTACCTGATAGGAAAAGCCTCCAAAATGAGCCGGGCGTCTGGAATTGGAAGAGGCTCTCTCGTATACTCTCACCTTCCCATTGACCAAATTCACAGATGTGTTTTTTTTTGGTAATTCTCGTCTTTCTGGGAAATGCTTTGCATGGGAACGATTTGGTGGAATTCAAGATGCGGATGCGAGTGCGTTGAAGCGACACCTGGAAGGAATTTGTTATTCTATTTTACCTCCTTTTTCTTGGCTCTTCGCTAGTGAAACCTTTTTGGTAATGATCCGATTACCCAAATCTAATCTCCAAACCTATTTCGATGTATCTCACTCAGCAATAAAACTCAGACATCATGAATCTTCTGACGACGGTTTCCCCAACGCTGAATATCTCTACCGGCGCGCTTTCGCTGATAGCGACCCTTTACTCCGGATACTGAACAAGCACCAGACAGACCCGACATAAATCAGCTTGTGACCTCCTACTTCGGCGCAGTGCGCAACGACCCTTCTCGTGCACAACCCCCTTGCATCCGCACTCGCTAAAATTTGTCAGTTCCCCGTCGCACCAACCTTTGGGCAGGAGAGGCTCGAAGATCTTCTTTGCGACGAGTTGGAAGGTATCCACTTCCATTATTACGATGACAGGACACTATTAGCAAAGGGGAAAACACGAAGTTTGCCAGTAACATCGACAAATACCCAGGGGAACATCGTCTAGAAATATCATGAGTTTGTCGAGATGCTCTTGCTCATAAAGGAAAAGAGAATTGGGAGGAATGCTAAGATGATTTCCAGCTTCGGCAGTACAAAAGTGAGGTTAAATAAAAAGGCGATAAAGTCCTTCATACACACTTATACATACTAGTAGTAATACTACGCGCTACGCGTAATGTGTCACATGATCAAGTCTGGCGCGGAAAGTGAATCATGTGATTTGGAAGCGACGCGCATCTCCGATGAAGTACGGGGCTGAACCACTCTCAGGCTATAAACCCGGCGGATATCACCCTGTCCATCTAGGCGACAAATTTCAGGGGAATGGATTTATCGTACTTCACAAGCTCGGTTGGGGCTCATACGGCTAGCTACTAAGCTAGAGATACTGCCGCACCAGAGCCGTATGTGAAGGCTTCATTCTCAACGACACTGATCTTATTTCACAGGCGGTATGTTGCGCTCAAGATAATCGTTTCCAGGCTTGCAAATGCGAGCAACGAGATTGAAATGCTTCGTGACGCACCCCGATTGAAGAAATGAAGTAGGCGAAGAGTTCGTATGGAAGTATGGTCTTACAGTCATTGGTCACGATTTGATTTCGTAGATTTACATGGCTGGAACATCGCGTTTTCTCTGCCAGACCTAAAGGGACAATCTGATGCTGTCTTGATTGAGTACCTCAATCCGCATGCGGCTAGTTCCGGCCAATGACAATGTCTCGTCGCCCAAGTATCTCGTGGAACCGGGTTCATTCGCCAATTACATGTTGAAAACGATTGAGCGAAATGATGTTCAATTCCCATGGAAGATTAAAATCATAGATTTTGGCGAAGGCGGTCCCTTGCCTTCCTCGTTATCATACAAACTGACATTCGTAACAGCCTTTTTTACGGGAAACCGACCGACAGAAATACATACACCACTGTTCATACGTGCCCCTGAATTAGTATTTAACAAAATGTCTTTTGGAGTCGTCGATCAGGACTGGGGCTCAAGTATAGATGTCTGGTCTCTAGAGTGTTTGGTAAGCTGCCTCTTACTCCCAGAATCTATTTGTTTAATGATTTAATAGTTATACGAGATCATAGTGCAGAGTTCCATCATGAGTTTATATGACGACGACGTGAATCACCTTTGCACTCAATATCTTCAGAAAATTGGACTTCCCAAGCAATGGTGGGCTTACTGGTCTGGAAAGGGTATGTACATGGATCCTACTTGTGTGACACTGATAATTCGATGCTGTCAGAGCTTCATTCGTGACCTTTTGAGAAGTACCTCAAATCCAACATCCTGATTGACTACCGAGAATTAACTGGTGATGATACAAACGACCTTTCCGACTTGTTGCGTCAAATGCTCGTTCTAGACAAAGCAACGCAGAACGATTCAAGAGATCCTGAAGCACAAATGGTTTACCACAGAACCGAATTTAGTGAAAGCGGGGGAAACTCAGTGATTGAAGGACGAACTTCGAGGTATCTCTCTGAATACCTGTCCTGATAGAATTGTGTCTCACTACCATTCCAGGTGCCAATGTAGAAAACTCTATACATGATCAGCTAAGTGCTGCACACTCGTCGAACATTTAAGTCAAATGTCGTCTTTGCATCATTGGAAGAAACAGTACTTTACCCTGACAAGGCAACTACCATACCCAAGACATCGTTGTCAGCGTCATGTCACAGACAATTATCGCTGAAAAGCCGCCATTAAAGTCAACAACGAAAAAGAGCCCTTTTTTCTCTACCACTTGGATATCACATCCCAGGGGGGGTTCTACACCGAGGTATTGGTGAGTTCCCTCTGTCGCTTCATTAGGTTGATACTAATTCATGCAACGTCTGGGTTTTTTATGCCCTATGCTGACAGCTTTGAGAACAGTCATCCCATATCGATACGTGTCTTGCTATCTGTTTGTAGACAATGGCGTCTGAAAAGCTCCGGCGAATTTCCCTCCTTCTCACTGCCGTACCTTCGTCCATCGGAGTTGGCAGGAGTCCAGAGTCTGGACTCTTGTCAACTCTGATGACGCCTTAGAGGGCATTCCGCCCTTGTTGGACATGGTACACGACTTTTCGTGATATACTCTATCTCTCACCCAAAGAACGGTGGTCGCGCCGTTCATAATATTACTATAATCAGAACCTGTGGACAAGGCAGGAGATCAGCAATGTGAGTCCTTTGCCTGCTGTATAGCACTTCGCTCGTGTCCGAGTTCGAAATTTCCAGGGTATACACACCCCAAATCGTCGACAATGAACATAATAATCACCTATATGATCAACTTGACCCCTGGCATTTTGACTTTGTTTCATCTTGTCGAAGTTTCTCTACACGTTTCAATTCACAAGCGCCAAAAAACATGACATTCAAGTTACGAATTCTTCGAAACATGTCCCAGATGAGGACAAATGGCGCTTCATGTTCATCCCTCCATCCAAAAACATTTTGACATGCTCACAACCATGGCCAGTTCTATCCGGCCGTGGTTGGTATTGAAGAACTTTCAAGTTTTTTTATATCCACCGATATGTGGTCTTTGCCTCAACATCTTCAATTCGATTACTTTTAGTCGAATATATAATATACTTTTGATCGCTTGAAGGTAGATGCTTTAACATAATAGCTATGGACCTCCCGTGGTCGTTCTCTTTTTATGATTGTGATTATTTGAATGCATTCCCGTTGTTCAATGCAGAGGAAGCACCAGCATTGGAAGACAACCATTACTACCCTCTTTTGCCCCAGAGAGATTTATTTCCTTGAATTGAGTATGGAATGCTAACCGTTGGTGGCACTTGGTGCGCACCCACAGTTTTGGGTCGATCAGAAAAGGAGATCCGCTAGGCGGGCCAAGACTGAGGGAACCGCTCCTTCGTTTCGGTTGACCTCGTGCAGAGGTAGTCCACTATCCTGGGTTCGTTACCCCTCATCTTGGTCCCTTTTTTTAACAGTGACAGCTAATCCCAAATTCAATCTTCTTCCCCTCTCACTCCAATGTCGGGCCAACAGCACGAAAAACGCTCAGGTCCTCGATCATACGCAGACCGTTTTAAAAAGTTTTTTTCACTCACATTGCACCATGCCAAAATGCACACAGGTGTCGGCGTCGTCTGTGCAGTCGCATATTTCGATCCGTGAGTTGTTGCCTCACGTCGCGATTGTACTCAATTTTTTCTAAATTCTCATCTAGTGGAAATTGGGGAGTAGATCTTCAGGCTGGATCAGAGTACGGATATCGCCTTCTTTTTGTCGTTTTAGTTGCTGGTATTTTTGCCGCATTCTTGCAAGTCAGTGTCCCCGATCTCGACTCTGGATATCATTTATCGACAGTAATAGGTGCTTGCCAGTAGATTAGGTTGTGTGACTGGTCTCGGTGAGTATTTTGCCCACATACGACACGGTTTCGTGTGGTATTCTTCCTGGCATATGGAAATGCCTGAAAGTTGATCCGAAATTTTCCATTCCAAATGGACATGGATAGTACCGAGTCGTACAATTTTTCTACCTCATTCATCGCATGCCCAGTCTGATATTTCCACTTTCTTGAACGATCCAGATTTGGCCTCTCACTGCCGTCTTTTATTGTACAATCGCCCAAAACATACACTTCTGTATAGATGGCTGGGCCTGTACCCTCTTTACGCGCTGTCTGAGGTGGCTATAATTGCCACAGATTTGGCAGAACTTCTTGGCTCAGCTATCGCTCTCTGTCTATTATTCCCAAAACTTCAGCTATGGCATGGTGTACTCATCACAGCGTTTGATGTCATACTCATTCTTGCTATGCGTGACCCACTACGAGGAAGGCCTGTGAGGATGTTTGAGATTCTTATTGCTGTCATGGTAGGACATCCTTTATTCATGATTGCCCCTATTTCTCACTCGCATTATTTGTGATAGGTCTTGGTCGTCCTTGTGTCCATGCTTATCATTATTTCCAAGGTGGACGTCAACTGGAGTGATGCTTTCCGCGGCTATCTCCCGTCAAAATACATTTTCGGTAAAGGAGGCGTCTATACATGTTTGTCAACCTTATATTGTGTGGTGAAAGTAGCTTCAACTAATTCTTGTTTGCAGCCGTGGGTATCATCGGTGCTACAGTTATGCCCCACAGTCTTTTTCTTGGTTCTGCCCTTGCCACACAAGACCGAATTCAGTTCCGGAAGCGTCCTTCAGAAACCAATTTTTCACAGGACTGCGAAGATGCGATGGTGGAAACGAGATCCACGAAAAGTCGATCCTTGTTTCGACGAATTCTAAAATACTGCGAGGAATCCGTTCTTTCTGCATTTCGCAGTCCGCCACCGAGCCTGTATGCTAGCAGTGCGACTCGTCACAACGAGCATAGCAACAACTCTTATGAGTTTGTTCGCGCGCATATATATCATGGCACTTTCGATATGGTTGGTAGCCTGCTTGGGTTTGCAGTTGTCATCAACTCTTTGTGTGTCAACTTTTGTATTCTATCTAATACATTATCGATACTGAACCCGATATTAGAATTTTGATACTTGCTTCATCGGTGTTCTTCTATAACAACCCAACTACTGGTCAGCAGCCCGCGAGTTTATTTGATGCTTATGATCTCATTCGGGAATTGGTTGGACTGCGTACGTTGCCTCAATTATTTGATTATTTTCAAGCCAGAGCTTATGCTTTTTGTTTGTAGCTGCTGCCAAGATTTTTGCTGTTGCTTTACTTAGTGCCGGACAGGTCGGTGCTCACCTCAAGTATCATGTTCACGGAAACACTTAATGTTTTCATATATCCCGCAGAGTTCATCTATTATCGCAACGGTAGCTGGCCAAGCAGTATGCGAAGGGTTTCTTCAATGGCGTGTTTCTGTACGTCTTGATCTGTATTCTGTCACCAATGCTGACCTTCCATTTAAATCTTAGGCCGTTGTTCGCCGTCTTCTGACGCGCCTCATCGCCATTGTCCCATCCATGATAGTGGCTATCGCAGTAGGACGATCAGGTATTGATACACTCCTGGTTGCTTCTCAGGTTGTCCTTTCTGTCGTTTTGCCCTTCATCCTTTTCCCATTGCTTTGGTGTACCTCATCCAGAGCAATTATGTCTGTCAAGAAGGAGGTGGACTGCGTACTTGATAAAGGGTTGAATTCTATGCCTTCGACTTCACGTGGACAAAAATTAACGTCTCTGCCTAAGAACGAGGTTGATGGGGTGGAGAGTGGTGGTAATCCTCAGGAGGGAGTTATATCTTATAACAGCAACAAGATCACCACTGTAATTGGAGCGGTGATTTGGTTTGTGATCGTTGCTGCGAATGTGTATGCGCTTGTGGAGCTTGGAAGTGGTAGAGTATAGAAACCAAAAGGATGCACGTTTTAAAAAAATTGTACCATCTAATTTCTCTCCTGTCTCCATAAAGTTATGACGTTATCCATTGCCTTTACTATTTGGATCTCTGAATGGGTAAGTTGGTTTTGACCAATTTGAAATTTGAAGCCAAATATGACTGGAAAGTAACTGCCACAGGCATAAACAGTTGAGTTTATTATTTACATAAATCACAGCTCTCGTTTCGTTCACAAAATAGTAAAGAATTTATTTAGTCCTTTAAACCAGACCTTTGGCTGCGTTGACAAGACCCTAGAAGATTCTTGTTCAGAAGGAAGGTAAGTAAATTTTGTTAATAAATATCTTACTTCGAGCTCTTGTCGACTGGCTCCAGAAAAGTCACGAATCCTTTCACCGCCCTTGAAAAGTATAAACGTTGGGACCTAAAACGATTTTAAAAAAGAAAAATTTATCAAGACGTGAAGGACCTACTGATTTGATACCAACGGCGTTTGCTATCGCACTCTGCTGATCGATGTCGACCTTGTAGAAATCGACATCGGTGTTGTTTTTAGAAGTTTCCTCGAAAGCAGGGGCAATGGCCCTGCAGGGGCCACACCACGTAGCGGTAAAGTCGATCACAACAGGTTTGGGGCTGTTGATCTAAGAACATGATATGGTTAGAGGTCTTAAGTGGACAAAAATAAGTTGCATACGATCTCCTGGTATTTGTCAAATGAGTCGATGTGAGCAACCATGTTTCGATGTGCAAGTTACGTTGTGATAAGAGATTGGGAAATCAATGACGCCTTATATCTCTCGGGAACACAATGGTGATGAATCCCTCACGTGCAGGCTCCTCAAATTTGAGCGCCAGGACAGTTACTGTATTCAATTTATCCCCTTCTGTTCCGTCTGCCCTAAAGTACCTTTATGTGGCGTTGCTATTTCAAATGCATACGCTTTGAGTGTTCTTCACTGAGGGTCCATTCAATTGACAAGGAAATCGAAATCGTGCCATAATAATTAGTCATAACGAGAACCGGGAGTGATCCCTTGACAGATCGAACTAAAAAAGGAGACCTCTACATTCAATCGTCAACAGATGCCTGGACGTTATACGAGTCGGTTGTACACTCACGTATTTTGTATACAGAAAAGTCACCTGGTAAAGCCACTCAGACTAGATGAACTATTCCTACATTTTTGACCTCTTAAGCGGTCTCGAATCCCCCTCTTCGTCTTCTTCATTGATCCTCGTCTTCAAACCCTTCATCTTCCTCATCTGCAACTTGTTCAAGTCCTGCTTTGCAATATGGACTCGTCCCCTTAAGTCTCCCATCTCATCCACTTCCTTATTCTTCACTTTCTTCCCTAATCCCTTCTCGATGTCAGTCTTCTTAATCTTTGGCCGCTTCAAAGCTTGTTTGAGAAGATCCACATCAGCCGGGAGGTGTCGCCGCATCATGAAGTCGATCGAGGGACCCATCGGTACAAGCTCGACACGTGGAATACGTGTACCAGAGGCAAGAAGTTTAATCGTATACGCCCTTATGTGTACTTTCGGTAGGGAAGATGTGTCTTCTTGCGACGAGGTTGCAGTGCTGTTGAGTGAGGAAGGTGTAGGTCCGCAGGTAATACTTATAACGTGTTCTATTCCAGGGAGACATATTGATTCGATTTCATCGCCGTTGAAAAAGGAAATAAGCATGGATTTGAGTTGGATGAAGCGAGGGTGGGTGTCAAAGAGTTCAGATGCGAAGTGTAAAAGGGGTTTGTGACCCGGTGTTGCTTTTGGAGTCTTTTTTAGACTCAAGAAGTGAGCATCGAGTATAAAAGAAGGTTGAAGAAACTTACTTTGAACTCAGACATACTGATCAGTCCCTCTACGCCAACCTCTATCATATCCAATACCTTGCTATCGTACATCCTCACGAAGGTAAGGCCATGGGGCCTCTTCTTTGTTGTTTGCCCAATGACAAAAAGCGACGCATCGTTCTTCACCGTCCAGAACTCAAGTGAGGCGATTGCAGTAGAAGAAGAGTCGAAAGGACGGATATCGTTTTTCTTGTTGAATGCGATGGTATGTGGCCGCTTAAGGCTCATCTACGAAAAAAAAAAACCTTTAATTATTCAATAAAAATAAAGAGAATGGTACGGAATGTTGGCGCACCAGTTCTTTCATTGCCCCATTCACTACCTCGCCAGTATGTGTGCCCCTCACGAACAACGCCTTCCTTACATCTTCGATCTCTTTTGGTTGGCGCGCGTCAAGAGCTCGTTTCGAGCGTGCGTTCTTGGGTTTACTAGAATATATTAGAAATTACTATCTTATCCTAACAAAATGAAATCTTACATGGTACGCAACATTGGGCTTTAGCCAAAGTCGTTGATGAGGAAAAAAAAACGATGTAGCTTATGTAACAAACGGCAGAGCGGACCGTGGACAAGCGCCTGTTCTCATTAACAAGCCGAGATGTCTCATTACCGTATCTTCCTCGGCGCGCCCTCGTTTTCCGACATCCAGAATGACCCGAGCTCGTACTCATGGCGAACTTTTTCCTCATCCCCATCTTCAGCTTCAGCTTCCAACTCAAATTATACACCTGGAGCACTTTCGAGAAAATCAACACGTCGTAACCTTGAACTCGCTCACGAGACTGATGCTACCAATTCTATTACTTCTGTGCAATCACAATTTCCCTCTCTGGTGTTTCCATTTGCGTTCCACGAAGCTGCTAGTGAGAGGATATCAAGGATATATAGAGATGCCACTTTCGGAGTGGATGTAGAAGATGAAGAGAATATCAAAGAGAATCTGTTTGAAGACATGGATACAAGAGGCATGCAGCCATTCGCCCATTTCTCTCAAGGTCAAACCGAAGGCGACAGGGAGCAGAGGAACAATCAGGAGACACATGTCTCTATAGTATCTGGCGACCATGAAATTGAAACCGGGATACAACTTGAAGCCCAGGACACAAAAGGCTCAAGAGCTGATGAAGTTGAAGAGAATAAATTGGAAATTTCGGTTTTCCGGGGTGTAGGTAGGTGGGACTGTTCTCAAACGAAAGCTTCAAATTTGAAATTGACTTATTTTGACGACGCCGGCAGACCAAACTACGATATACACTTGGCCTCCTTCTATAGAAAGAAACGATGCTTCACATCAGGATTCAGACATTTCTAGATCGAAAGCAAGTCGCAGTTTCAGTGCACTATCGTTCTTCGTCGATACACAATCTTCGAGCCCGAAATCGACCGGGCTTTCTCCTTTAACTCAGCAAGAATGTGCAACCCAGTCCCAACCCGAGTCCCAATCGTTTGGACCCCATTCGTCGACATCTTCCATCGCGCGTTTTCCCTCCTTCCATTTCAATCTGCACTCCGTGGCTTCTTTATCATCCCTCTCTGCCCAAGCGTCTAATTATACCAAAATAAATAAAGGAAAGTTGACTTGCAAGGTTAACCTTCTCCTTGCTGTTCTTGAGGTCGATGGTCCAGACACTATAAAAATTAAGACTGGGGCGGACTCTGGGAAGGAAGTCTCCATTTTGAAAATGATACTGGGAGATGAAGAGGGTGAAGTATGTAAATTGACCGCTTGGAGAGACGTTGCAGAGGAATGGAGTGGATGTGGAAACGCAGTGGGTGCGAAAATGGGTGATATCGTTTACCTCGAAAGTGCGTAACCATTGCTTCCCTCTCATCTTCGGGGTAAAAGTGACCGTGATTTTTTTTAGATGTTATGGCCACTTGCGAGCCCGCAACATCGATCAACTTGTCAGCTTCAACTTACCTCAAATCCACCCTGATCGTATGCTACCGCACGATGCCTTACACGGAAGAAGACGGCCTGCTGCGTCCAGATCTGCGTCTGGGTGAACCTTGCGTGCGCAAAGTTGCGAGCACAGTCAGTTGGTTTGAACGAATTGTTGAGCTAAGGAATTAGAAATCGGTCCATGTACTTGTATTCCTTCGACCCATAAGCTAAAAGACTTACTAAGTTGCATGTTCACTACTCAGACGCCGCGTCCTGCGGCGCATGCTTAAGTCGGTTACACAAAGTAACAGAAATTCTAAGTAAAGCAACGGAAGATGTACAGACTTGGAACCACTAAATGTAAGCGCCTTATTTAATTTGGATATCTGACCAGCAAATATTCGAATCTCACTGCTGCTTTCAATACGGTAACTGTCATAAATATTTTGACTAAAGACCACACTCAAAATGGACTAACTCGGTCAGATAAGCGCCTGATCACAGTGATCAGGCGCTCAGCGCGGCAGCACAGTTATCGGAACTTGTCAGATATTTACTCAAAGTCTAAACTCCATTTTCCGGTATAACTATCTTCCGCTCGGACAGGATCGCATATTGGTTACTACATACCGCTCATAAATAATCCGCTTAATCCCGACAGATTCATGTTATTCTTGTATCGTTCAATGCCGATCGTACATACATCACTAAAATAGACTACCCAATGCCTGGACATGTATTTCTCAACATGGAAGTAAAAGAGTTATACTTTGAAAAAAGGTGCTATTGGACTGCATTGGGCTAGGAAATGCAGAGCGTTTACAGACATGTAATCTATAGAAGGGTGGAATTAGTATGTATAGACACGCAAACCCGTAGGAAACATGTGATCGCATCACGAAAATGGACCACCATGCCTGGACTTGTATTGAAATGGATTAATGCAGAGAGTTGACAAACATGTAACTTACAAAACAGTGTATTTAGTATGTATTGGACACAAATCTGTAGGACAATGTAATCTACAAAAAGCTGTAATTAGTATGTAAACTTGTAGGACGATGTACTGGCCGTATCCCCGCATCGTCATGCACTAACTTACAGGATTTTTTTGACAATTTATTGGACTGGGTGAAAACCTGATTCCATGAGGAAGCATTCCAATACATTCCAAAATCTGGTATTACATGACAGGAACAGTGAATAGTACAATCCAGCAATATCAATACATTAATTCTCAATCTGAACCGTTTACTTTATCTTTTACCCTTTCTCGCGCTCGCTCCGCGCTTCCTATTGTTTGTCATCACCGCCCTCTGCCTCTTCTTCGGCGGCTCAGCGTTGGCGTCAAGCTCGGTAAGTGCTCCTTCTATTTCTGAGTCCATGGCTTCCTGGTTTTTCTGAAGCAATATAAGTATAATCGAGAAAACGGCATTGCGAAAGACTACCTTTCTCTTGGCTGGTGGTGGTAGTGGGGAATGAGGCTCCGAGATGTCTTCACGGCGACGTCCTTGACCTTCCTCTTCCTCAGCATCCATTTGTACTTTTTTGGGAAGTTCTTTTCCGCTACACTGAGTCTGCCGCGGTTGCTGTGAGGGATAAAGGTCTCGGTGATGGCTGTCCGAGTCGTCCTTAGCGGGACCCGGCTGTTGCGCTTGCTCAAGGGGATAGGGATGTGGAGCTTGGGGGTGGAGATGAGGACTGTCGGGTTGGATGTTGGGTCGGTTGCCTCGTTGGCGGCCATCAGCTTCAGTATGTGACATATGTGAGGATGCTGGTGATTGTTGGACAGGTAACAGTCGTTCTTGGTTACTGGCATTAATTTCAGCACGTTTAGCACGTTGGGCAAGGATGCGCCCGACGAGGTCTGGGCGACTATGGTTCTTGGGATTGGAGACTCCTCGCTGCTTGTGAGGAAGCTTTTTTGGTTGAAGGCCAGGTACCTGTCTATGGAGAGTTGAATCTGCAAACAAGTAAGAGCGTAAAACCTACTCATTCCACCATTCGAGTGTGTCGACGACCCATGAATCATTTGGATCTCTTTCGAACATCTCGACGATGGCATCATAAAAAAGTTGAATATTAAAAAGGTTGTCGGATGAGCCCCATTGACTCATCGATGAAAGAGCGATGTAAGCCTGGTGATAAATAATCAGAAAGCGATTAGAAAATCGGAAATGACGAACCTGAACACTGGCATAGGCGATTGTCCTTCCAGTGACCTCTGTAAGCTTAAACTTCTTTGCCTTGCTTTTATTCACTTTGGCAATAGGGTTCATAGCAGAGGTGGGGCCTGTAAAAATGGAACGATATACACGGACCAGGAGGTAACCACGAAGAAGTCCAATATCTTCATTATCTTCATCGTAAAGGGTCTCGCTTTCGTACAGAAATGAAGGGAAGTCTTCATCAGTAATTTGAATTGATCCATCTGCGACGCGATCCATAAAGTCACTAATTAGAGCATGAAAAGGCAGTGAATAATTCAGAGCAAGGAAGGACTTACGGTGGGTCCTCATCAAAATCAGCTTTGAGCCGCAATGGACAGAGATGGGCAGCGGTGTCCACATGACCAAACCCACGGACATCCTTTGCATCGCTTGCCACAAGAATCTCCACCTCATAGTCGGCTGCATATTTAGACCCATGTTTCGGGTCCTCGTGGAGGAAAGAAAGGATGGTAGACTTCAATTTCGTTGTATCATCCGACCGAAGTCCAGATGCCGCCGATGAAACCTTGAGGGAACAATCAGAAGAAATAAAGGAAATGTCATATGGGCCTACTTTGTTGATCAACGCTAAGAGATGTCGCACATCACCTGAGCAGGCCGAGACGATAGTCCTGAAACCGCGTTCCAGCTTCATAATTGAGCTGAATGCTTTCATTTCCTCCTCAGTATATCTAAATTATCAAATTCAAGTTCGAATTGATGAACTTCGGCCTATGAACCACGTACTCGTTATCATTGGCGTCCAAATTCTCTCGTTCTTCCTCAGGAAGCCCTGCATAAAAAACACGGGTAAGGTCCAAAAAAGGGTGTATTGATGGGCATATCCATCGTGATTTCGCCAGATAAGGTTGCAATGGGCCATCCCTAAAGACTTAGAAAACATATGGATTTGAAGAGGGATGGGAAGAACATACTCAAAGCCGGCAAGGAGGTCCTGAAAAACGTCCTGCTTGTCCTGTGCAGAGGGTTCACCTTCACCAGCACTGTGAGACATAGGGCAAGAGGTTAAAAGTGGAGAAGAAAAGCGGAGATGTGAGGTTGACCTTATGAAGGTACGGAGCGCAGCTTGCTGCGCGAAGGGAAAGTGTTGACTCAGATCGACCGCTATCGACTACGTATGGGGATTGGCTATGACGACTAAGACAGAAATCGGGTCCTACCATGGTTAGATTTTTTTTTACGACCCTTCGTTGTTCAAGTTACTCACAGGATTACAGCGCAGACAGCACGCCGCTAACTAATCCGAGTCCCATTCATCTCTCTCCTATCGATCCAGCTGGCGAAGTCCGAGCCTAGAGCCCGACAATGCTGGCACTTTTTCTTGCCGCTCAGCTCCCAAGGACCTGTAAGGCTAGGAGGCGCAAATTTCGAGCCTGTTATGCAAATATAAATCCATCTACTAGTACATACTACTAGTACATCACCCGGGCCGTAGACGAAGGAAAGGAAAGGTATGCCTTTCAGTGTGGGTTTTATATTACTATATAGTACATACTTATTTTACTTTTCGAATGGTCAGAGAGCTGCGTAACTGACATTGTGCGTGTCTAGGACATATTAGAGGTATTTAGAGATAAATCACTTGAATATCATGCCACTGCTACGCAACAAAGCCGAGAGACGACGCCATCCAGTTGTCACTTTGCAAGGTGCTTGCAACAAGTCGACGAGAGGCCTGCTCATCGTCATGTCCCGAGAACTTAATGTAGTGTTGTAGCCCACAGATGGGATCCCAAATCCTATGGATACGCTGGACTTCCTCAAGGATGGTTCCCAAGTCAGACATACTCCAGAACGTGTGAGAGCAGTGAAGTTCCCTGGTCGCAGACAAAGACGCATGAAAGTTTCCGAAGTTTGGCCTGAAATAAATGATATTCAGTGGTATGATAAACGGACCCTGTTATAAGATTTGAATGCCTGACCCCAATTTCTGGCGACATCACTGTTTCACCATGGTATTTCTGACGCTGACAGGAACTCGGGCACCGACACTACCGAAGCAGGTAGGAGTGGACATGTGCGCGAGCCCTTTCTGAGTGATACCGCCATGCACGACTGCATCCAAGGCTGACAGATACAGTTTCCTGGTAACAGAAGTGGGGTCAACATGTTTCATTAGGCCAAAGAGGTACTTGCCCTAGAAAGCTTCGCCATAGTCAATTGTAGGCACGGTCTTCGTGAAGTATGCGAGTAAAGTGTAGTCCATATGACATGGTGAACGTATGAAGAAGAGAGGTGTGCGAAACTGTGGTCCCGATGATAGCATCACAAATGTTTCAACGTCGGGCATACAGTCCGGTTGGAGAAGATTGAATTGTAAGTAGCGCTATCATTACCTAGAACGACTCAATTTTCATCTGTTACTGCTACAAGATGGCTGGTCGTCAACAACGTGTGATGGAACTTCAACATCATTTTCAAATATTTACAAGAAACGGAAGTAATCGTTTGGTTATAATGATGGTACTAACACCGACTCGCCGGATATGTGCAAAATTATTGGTTTCAACGAGTTCATGAGTGTTGTCATGGACCATGCTGCAGAAATCTATGTCAATGAACGCAAACCTCGCAGAGAGCTTGGTCGCATTCTTTTGAAAGGTGATAATATAACATCATGATTGTTCCAAGTGGCACCAGTTGGAAGCACGACCGTGACAAGCTAAGAGAATCATGAATCCGTTCAACCTATACCGTGCTGCCGAATCACTTCACAGTCGGTGAAGTTCCGCTGATTTCTGGCAATCGAGGTTTCCACGAGATGGCAGAAGGACATTGTAGCAACGTTCGTCGCAAGTGGCATGTATCATATCAAATACAATAGAGACAGTACAAAAAATTGTAAATTCTTGGAAGTTTGGAAGTGCAATCGACTACTACTCCGTGTAGGAGTGGAGAGAGACAACACATTGGACAGTGAGATGGAAATATTCGATCCCCTGGTGGCGGTCACCATGGATGAGGGTGACATCGGTGAGTGTTCCAACGACCGACACGACGGACCGATTGGATGGCATCACGACTTTGCCCTGGCTAGGAATAATACACAAAAAAGGGGCCGGGGGCTGAAGCATATTCACCCCGCCACCGTCCTTTGCATTCTTGTATGAGGAAACGTTCACATTCACATTGACGGTGAAAGTTCCTTTGTCCACATTGAGGTTGAGCACAAGGCCCGAGACATGTAACGTGATCTGTCGATTGATATCGATGTGTGGTTCAATGCCGTCCTGTGGTGCAGGTCCAAGATGAATGACCTGCCACAGTATCAATAAGCCGAAACCAATGATAAGAAAGGATTGCAAACCGAATGAATGTCCCCTACGAAGTCGCAATCCGGCGGCAAGAACGGTAGGTTGGATCCATTCGAGGGCACCTGAGCAATCTAGAAAGGAGCAGGAAATCAAGACCATGACGTGAGAAGCAAACAAGAAACTCACCGTGCCCTGAATCAAGTAGAGCTTTGAGGGGCCGTAACCAAAGATGATTCCATCCTCGTTGAAGTAACGTAGGGAGCCGTAGAGACTGGGAAGGAAATCGATGGTAGGTGACCCAATGTAGATTTGTGCGATAAGATCCACAGCACAAGACTTTCGGACGGGTTCAGGACATCCCAGAAGAGCGAATCCAGTGAAGGACACCAGGCCAGTGCAGGAGTCGGCGACTGATGGGGTTGGAAGAGGCGCAAGTAAACTGTTCCGGGCTGCAGAAGGGTGTTTCAAATTGGGGTCAATGAATATAAATGAATTACTAGTCACCTCTGATGTGTTTCCCGACATCCGTTATACGTGTCCTGATATCGGCAAACTCACCCTTTAACCAATCACTTTCAAGCATACAGTGTTGCCTTTTCCTTGAAGGCCGTTCATTAGCAACTTCAACTTCCAAGCCTCGCTTCGAGGACGAGTTGGGGGCTTTCTGACATATAAAAAGTTATGAGGGTAAAGTCTGCTGAAAGGACTGTGTCCTTACTTTGACGGTGTTGAAAATGATATTCCTTTGTACAAGCCTTTTCTTTGGCGGTGGAGGAGGTTGTATTTCTGAGGAAGAAGGATGATCAGGAGTCCGTTCTCGGATGGGTGGAAAATCAGAAAATTGGTCGGATAGTGACCCATCCTTGTGTAGGAGTGGATAGCGATGCAGCGAATCAAAGTAGCTGGAATGCATGACAATTTAGTTCAAATTTCACTCTAGATATATATTGAGCAGTGGCTGTGCAACAGGGGTCGCAGCAACTTGAAGATGACTTACATCGAGCGTCGTCGTTTAGGAACTGCGTCGCAGCATAGCCTTGAGTCATGCAAAGCGTGAGTTCGATCGGTCATTAAGTTGGTAATGCCAGCACCGTACCTGAAGAGTCATATGCTACTTCGAACCATACCACTGGTAGGCAAGCAACTTGTCTAGTAGAGATGCTAATTTTGCAATTAGTATCTGATATTGAATTAAGAAAGTTTTCGGAAGCTGAAACAACTCATTAATGCATATGTAGTACATTTTTTTGGAGTAAATAGATATGAGGAATCATATGAACACGCTGGTAGTACAGGAGACGAGAATGAAAGTGGAAGAGTCGTAAATAACCTTTGCACCTCTTGGCTAAACGTCGTACAGGGGACGTTCAATTTTGTACTGAGCGACCACGATAGATACGATAGTTGATCGGACAACGGGGTCAACGATTAAAAGTCCCGCCCAGCGGCCTGCTTGATCAGGCGAGGGTACGACGACGACGTTTGCATTTGCTGGAAGGTCGACTTCTCGAGACGGAGCGGGGACGGGGGTGCTATGGATGGAAGGGTCATCCTCGAGAGCGGGTTTGTGGAAAGAAAAGAGTTGAACGATAACATCGAAAACGACGCGGGCGAACATGTAGCACTGGTTGTCGAAGAGTCCATACATCGGGGCATAAACATGGACTATTTGTGCGATCAATATCACATCGAATATGTAGAGTCCCACAGGTTTGAAAGTGATGATGCAATTCTTTGGCAACAATGAGCCTGGGGGGTACCCCCGAATTGAATCCGAGGCCAAATTGCGGGGTGAGATTGACTGACTTGCACTACGTGCCGTCGCCATTGCTTGAGCGAGAGTCAAAGAGATCCTGTCTTTCAAAGGTAGGGGAGTGGACGGAATGGACGGAGTGGACGGAATGGACGGAGAGGATAAGGGTAGTAAGGGAATGGTGGTGTCGCTGTCGCTGTCGCGCTCGGTCGACTTGTTGATGGCAGCAAGAAGGGAATCGGCGGTGATTGATGGCATGTTGCGGATCGTGCTCTGGATGGTGTCGAAGACAACGCTCGAGTCATTGAGTGAGTAGTTGCTGAAGCTGGAGAACCTGGAGGCGTAAAGAGTGGATGGTACGCGATCCACGATGAACTCCATTGGCGCGGGTGTGGATTTACAACCCATGTCTTTACCCATGTCTTTAGCCCACAGGGCGAAGGATTCATGTTCGACGTCGACCAATATTTTATGGATACCGACCACTGGTACTGGATATCGGTATGTTAAGGCCCAAGCGCGCAAATCAGCGGGTGAGTTCTTCGCATATTGGTAGTGAGTGCAAACCAATGACGAAATGTCGTGGTGACCGTTTGAGGCATAAAGAGTTACGAAAGGGTCGTTGGCGGGCCCTGGCGTCGTGAACATTTTCGCGAAGTAGTCATAGGTGAGCAGTCCTCCTTTTATTATGTAGGGGAACATGTTGGTCGGCATTAGGTTCTTCAAATCCAGATCTCGCTTCTTATATATATCCGAGTCTGCGGTTCGGACTTGACTCGTATAGATCTACCCTTCGCCTTATCGTTGCGGCGTTGCCCAATATAGAGATTCGGAAGTTGCCGATTTGCTGTTTCCTGTTGTGTGCAGGAGTAAGGGAGGCTGCGCAATTTCGACTTGATGACTTACAGTGACTACTAGTACATGTCATACTATCTTTCTTTTCAAGTCATTTACTGCGGCATACTATGTAAGTTATTATAACAGAGACGGAAATCGAGAACGCACAGTTGGGAATGGTCGTGGTGCAGTTACAAGAGGCGAACGTGAGAACTTCGACGTCTGTTGATTGATATATGAGAGAAGTTTCTGTGTCGGGTTCTTGGGCCGGCCTAGAAGTCTGCTAGAGTGGAATCGGAGTAAAGGGTATTAAAAAGTAAAGAGTACTCTTGTGTCGTATATTATATTTGTATTGTATATGGAAGATATAGATAGATATGAAGATATGGACACGATTACGATACGACGAGAGGAAATAATGACTCGGGTAGAAAGGTTGGGGTTCGGGCCCAGGTTGGAAGGGAATGGAGCCTCAACAAAGATAGGCCATGATATCTGCGGGACTTCTATATTATCGGAGGATTTGGGAATCGAATAAGTAGATTGAGGGTGCTTTGGGTGTGTTTTCGTATAGATAGAAAATCGAAAAGCTTATTTTTCACAAATACCGCAGACTCGGAGGAAGTCTGCCAACTCGTTGCCAGTGGGTGCCAGTGACTCGGACTCGGAAGAACACAGAGCCCACTTCCATGTTATCAGGGGATTCGGAAATTGAAGGGGTGTGTCACGGTTGAACTTGGTGCCTTTGCGTTTTCATATACTAGGCGGAAAATCGGAAAGCTTATTCAAGTTCAAGCTTTCACAAACACCACAGACTCGGAGGGAGTAGGCCGCGGCACCAACTTCTATGTTATCTGGGAATTGAATGTGTTCGAGGTTGCTTTTGCGTTCTTACATACTAGGTGGGAAATAGGAATCCCGGTCTGGCTCTTCCCGAGCTCCGACTCGGAGAGCAGGGACGACCATTTTCGAGGAGTTGTATTGTTGACTAGTGTGGGGCGAGGATGGGCCCGGGTTGTAGTGTTGAGGCATGAGAAAAGGTTGCCCACTCATCGACGTCCTCGTAATGACCAATTGTCAAATATGTAGACTGATAGACACTAACTGAGCTACCTACTTCGCCCGTGTCTTGCGAGCCTCTTCTCGAAGTGAGTCCATCAACGATCTATTTAGCCCTTTGTTCTCTTTCGACTCCTCACATACACATAAATGAGAGACGTCTAGCCCCAATTGCTCTCCTGAAATGTTATCCACATGGCCAGCCACATGATTGACGACAGCCAAGATAACGATTGCCTCTTCGCCTTCATAACGATGATGAATCCGTCTTACATACTTCCCACAATGGTTCCCTTTGATAATGGCGAGGAGACCATTGTCGCGTGTTGGATTTGGGTACTTAGGAGTGACCCACTCTGGGAGAAGGGCTTCCCAGGACTTATAGAAGTGGTGTCGGATAGTAAGTCGTCCTTCTATTAAGTGAACCGAAGCAGTTAGTTCTCTTTTATTATATTTCCCTCCAGTAACGAAGACTCGTAGTCGTGCATCCAGAAGCCGTAAGTCTAACAGAGCGTGCCCGGGTCCTGGATCGAAGGCATCAGGTGGAGGGCTGGGGCTTGCGAATTCTGTGTTATCATAATTGGGTTGTGGCGTGCGAGACGATGGATCCCAGGCTGGTGACGATGGAAGAGTCGGTTCAGGTAGTGGAGTAGCGTTACCAGGTAAATTACTAGTATGGGAATCCACAGGTGGCAGAATTAATGGACGAGACAATTTCGCGGGTTCGGATGTCTTGTTCCTAGGTATGAAGAGTTCGCATTTTGGCAGTGCATAGTTATGTAACTTAACACCGCAGCTGTTGGCGAGAATCAGTAGCGATTGGAAGTGTTGCTTAAAAAAAATACCTCGCGTCCACGACGCCATCGTAGTCCAAAATAATATTGGGAAGTGTCATAATCGAGTTCATTTGTACCACAAGTTTAAGTCCGCTGGGTGTCGGCTGGTTGCAAAGGACATCTTTGACAATGCCCTTCCAGGTCCGAAACATGTGGCCATCTTTGACAACGATAACTTCTTTGTTGATCCATGGAATTTGTTCAGACCATCCGATAGCACCTTTACCCTGCGGGTGCGTTCCAAGCACAAAAGGAACAGCGGCACGCTTTAATAAATTGAGGGAAACATCGAAACTCTGAAGGGAATATGAGCAAAAGAGCTGGGCATTCAAATGGTATCGGAAAACACCTGAGTTCGATCAGACAATAGCTTATCTCTGTCCTCAATCTTGATGATTGTCGCCACTGGTCCCCCAAATGGAGTACCGTCCTCCCTTGATCCTCTCTCCTGATAAAGTCTTACCACCCATCCCGTCCACCCTAGATGCACCCCGCCCGTAACTTCAACAAAGTCCCCTTCACGAAAGACTTTATGGACCTTCAACCATGGAACACAGACAATCCCCTCCTCGGTGGAAAGTTCGACTGAATCACTTCGAAGCATAGAGATGAAAACAGACTTGTCAGGATTGTCGTCCGTACATACTTCATCGCCTTCGGCAAAATGCCACTCTAAGGGTTTAGGAAAGGAGGATCTAGCTGCCATCAATGTTGGATGGCGACTTTCCAGGAAAAGACAAAATAACTCGAATGGCATGCAGGAAACGGCCATTGAAATTGAGTCGGTTGGGTATGATTTGATGATCAGCCCATGGTCAAACTTGTCCCCTCGAAATGAGTAGATATTTTCTTGGACCTCAACAGGTTGAATGTTGTAAAGCCCCTTGACAGCCTCACGCTTGAATAAGGTGGGCACAGAACAAGAGTGGGATGGAGTCGGATTTCCCTGTGGTTGCGATAGGCGAGGAACGAGGAGGACTTCAACTCCCCCACTTTTGATCAAAGTTATGTAGCCCATGTCCCCCTTGTAAATTCCTTTCCGAACCTGGGCCCACTTCCCAACTTCCGGTGAGCTCGCATCTTCAAGTTGCATCTTCAGCAACTTCAAACCCTCACTGGAGTCAACAGATTCAGAAATAATGCCAGAGTAGTTGAGAATTATCCCAGGTGCACGCTTAACGAGATGACGCAAATGATGGTTCATGGTTGCCTCCAAATACACCCAACACTTTATTGAGTCGTGGACGAAGGCGGTTCGCATCTCATGCCGTGGCGTTGCCATCTCGCGTAAAAAACCAACCACCGCTGCCGCTGAGCCTGGCTAGACAAGAGGTGCATATCAGACAATGAGGGACACAGCAAAGCACCAATCAGTTACCTTGCAGCGAACCCGCCAAAAAGGATAATCGTGGGCGGTAATATTTTCGACAGAGGAAACAATTACGGGATCGAGGGGCCTTGCATTCCTACAATCGTCTTCGGCGATGTGGTTGGTCGTTTTAAATTTGCTACTTGTTGCATAACGCTCCTCAAGGGATGCAATCAAATCGTGGCAACCGCCTTCTCGATCCGAGGTTTTGTCCATTTGCCAAGGCGTATGATGAGTGGCACGTTCGTCATCGATAAAACCACCTAATAAATGGTAAGCTGGGACACTCTATGAAACTCCAGCAGACGCACCGTCATTGTCCTCGTCCTCCTCATCATGATCGTCCTCCTCATTGTCATCACCCACCGCCGCCTCGAGATCGAGAAACCCATTAACAAGGTCATTGCGTGCACGTTTCATTATGGCCTGCAACGGATCAATTAACGCGCATTTATTTTCAAAAAGTTGAAAAAGTGTAGGTTTATATAGTTTTATTTGTTCATATCTATTATACGTTCCTTACGGAGAACTTACAGTGCTGAGAGATCGAGAAAGAGTGGAAAGCGTGCGAAAGTGCGTGTTGATATCTTACAAATGTTGCAACGTCGGGAAACGGACCGAACTATTATGTATCAGGGCACACCTGTGATGTCACACTTTCCATTCTTTCTCCGAGTCATTCACTTTTGTCGGTAGTACTTTTGTAGGTAGTACCAAGGTAGTACTTATTATACTATTATATGAGAGTGAACTTGAAGTAGTATGACAACTACGAAACGAAACCCAGGCCCAAGACGATCGATTAGCCGAAACTGCTGCGTACGAGTACAAAACGAAATATGCGCAGTTCCTCAGATAGACCGCGGGTTGACGCATCGTTGCTCAACCTTGTCCTCTCCTCTAACCGTATGAGGGCATTTTTCATTCTAATAGTCCTTGTCATCCTCATGAATGCGGTCAAGTGCCCCGGTTGTTCACAAAGCTTTGACCGTGGCGTTTCTACCAAAACACATCAGAGAAAATGCACCGCACTCCTTCTCGCTGGACAGAAACGGATCAAGAAACGAGTTGAGAATGCTCAGAAGCGTGAGGCGGCCAAACTGGCTAGATTGGAAGGACACACCTTGGATGAGATTGCTGAGGAACGCCAAGAATTGCGGGATCAGTTGGGCGATGAGAGTCCTCAGCCGGATATTCCACCGCAAGAAGGAGAGGCTGCAGAGTCATCTACGGTACGAAATAATGCTCTAGAGATATACTTACGATTGACGATTTTTATAGATACCTGCTGGACCGCCTCTTCAGCCCACAACTCGGACCTCAGGTCGGCCAGCGAGAACTATTCGCCTTCCCAAACGATACCGTGACGAATTGCCACCTGCTCCTCCAATTCCCATTCCCGAACCTTTACCTGAATCTGAAGAATTGCCAAGGGATCAACCAGAGCCCGTGACGGAGAGACCAAAGACCTACTGTTCGACTCCAGATTCCTACGGTGTCTGGCGCGAGTACCAATCTGGCAAACCAAGCATTACCCCAGACGAATTTTATACCGTGACCGGTGTATCAGACTCGCCGTACCATGCAACCGACTCTGAAGATTCAGCGCCTAGTACCTCCACATTTTTGTCTCCACTTCAAACATTCTATCGAGCTACTACATCCGCCACAGAAACACTTTTTGCCCCCTTCCGAAACGCCTCAATCTACCGCCTTATGAATTGGTTTTATAGTTCATCAAATACAAAATCAATGGCCGAACTCAATTCGCTTGTTAAAGATGTTATTCTTGCACCCGATTTCGAGCAGGAGCACTTTGTTGGGTTTAGTGCATTGAAGGAATGTGAGGTGATGGATTCCCATCAAGAATCAGGATCTTCACCATTTGCTTTCGACAATACTTGGATCAAGGGGGCCGTCGAAATTTCGTTGCCATGTGATGGTGTCAAGCAAGATGAAGCGGACGCACCAAAGTTTTCGGTGGAGGTCTATTACCGAAAGGTACTTGACGTCGTCAAAGCAGCACTATCCGAGCCTGCGGCAGAAAAATTCCATACATTCCCTTTTAAGGAATTCTGGCAACCTGGGGGTTCTGGTGAACCCGAGGAACGAGTATACTCAGAAATCTATACTGGCGACCGCTGGAATGACGAATATGAACGAATCCATGTTACAAATCAGAAAGGGCCACACCACGACCTCGAGGCCTTTCTTGTTGGCCTTATGATTTGGTCTGATTCAACAAGCCTTGCGCAATTCGGGAATGCTCAACTCTGGCCTATATACCTGTATCTCGGAAATCAGTCGAAATATTCCCGTGCCAAGCCGTCTTCCTTCGCTGCGCATCATATAGCCTATTTGCCTAAGGTACTAGGTTCATCAACATCTGCGGAATGTGATTTTCTGATCTTGACCCCAGCTCGACGACAGAATCCAAGAATTTTATATAGAACATTTTGAGAAGGCTGCTACAGCACCCATGTTGACTCATCTCCGACGTGAGCTGGTACACGCTGTGTGGATCTTGCTTATGGACAACGAATTCATGCATGCGTACATCCATGGGATTGTCTTTCAACTGGTTGATGGAATTCTACGAATTTTCTACCTGCGGTTTTTGACCTATTCAGCAGATTATCCGGAGAAGTGAGCATCTGAGATCTTCATTTTTGTGCTTCTTTCTCACTGTGTTTCAGAATGCTGATGGCATGCCTGAAGTATTTAGCACATTGCCCATGCCCTCGGTGTCTTGTCCTCAAGTCACGCATTCCACTTCTTGGAACAAAAACCGACACTAAGCAGCGGAAACAACTTGCACGTGTTGATACTGAGGACCGCCGACATAAAATCGAACTTGTTCGCCGATTGATGTTTGAAGGAGGGGTAAATATTACGAGTGAGAAGATCGAAACCTTTTTGAGACCGACGTCACTTACTCCAACCCGGGTATGCCGCTGTTATTTCTAATTCATTAAACAGTAGTACTCAGAGATTTTTCATTTAGAACGCGTTCTCAGAAAAATTATTTGAACATGGATTCAATTTCTTTGACATGTTTGTACCGGATCTTCTCCATGAATTCGAGTTGGGCGTCTGGAAGGCGGTTTTTACACATTTACTCCGAATCCTATTTGCATGTGGAGATAACAAAATTCAGGAGCTGAACTCACGGTAAGCAATTCTCTGGTTAGATTGGCGACAACTAACTAGTATGTGTTTAGTTACCGCCAAGTAACAACATATGGTCGTGACACGATTCGCAAGTTTGATGCAAATGTATCGGCAATGAAGAAGCTAGCCGCGCGTGATTGGGAAGATTTACTACAGGTATGTCAAGCATCACTTCCATTATTGAAAGCGGAGTTTACCTTACCTGTTCCAGTGTGCCATTCCAGCGTTTGAAGGACTTTTACCCAATTCAATGCACGATGTCATTGTACGGAAGCTGTTGTTCGAGTTAGCGACATGGCATGGTTTGGCCAAACTTCGGCAACATACTGAAACAACAGTCCGCGATCTCGAGAACTCAACCTCTCGGCTGGGTAACATGCTGCGCAAATTTCAGGAAGATGTGTGCACCATGTATCAAACCTTTGACTTGCCTAGCGAGGAAGCTGCCCGAGCACGAAGAAAAGCAAAAAAGGAAGCAGCGGCAGTAAATGTGACCAGCTTGAAGGGAAAGCCTAAAGAGTCGGCATCTGGATCACGAAAGGTCCGCAAGTTCAATCTTAATACATACAAAGTTCATGCGCTTGGAGGATATGCCAAAGCCATCCGACTCTTTGGATCTCCGGACAATTATAATTCACAGACTGGTGAACTTGAGCATCGACGTGGAAAGCGGCACTTCAAGACTGTCCGAAAAGGAAAACATGTTCTCGGTATTGGCCTACAAGTCCGTCGCGAACGCTTAATCCATCGGCTGCAGGAACGCAACAAAACGAATCAAGCAGTGGCCGATCTCAATGACTTACCAACGCTGCCATTCGAAGAACAATCAGACTTGCTTCCACCGACCCTGCCAACCCAACATCATCACATATCAACCAACTCTCGTCAAAAAGTCCAGCTTACTCAGTGGTTGGACAAGAATCGTGATGATCCAGCCATTCTTGTGAGTGTTCAACATTATTGTGTTCCCCAAATCTTATTTTTTTTAGGACTTCTTACCGCGACTGAAAAATCATTTTTTATCTCGTCTCCTTGGCCACCGATATGATGGTGACGAACTCAACTTCTCGTCTGCCGACCGCCGTAATGTCTTAATTATGAAGAATGGTACAATTTATCGACACAAAGTTCTCCGAATCAACTACACAACATATGACCTACGTCGAGGCCAAGATTCACTCAATCCACGAATTCCAGGACACGCCGATGTTATGGTGCTTTCGCCAGAAAATGAGGATGAAAATGAAGCCCCTCATCCTTACTGGTATGCTCGTATTCTTGGTATCTATCACGCAGACATCCGTTACATCGGGGCAGACCCAGCAGTTTCTCGGGAACCCCAGCGTATGGAGTTTTTGTTTGTGCGATGGTTTGGGCGGGATCTTACTCCGAATCCTGGATGGAAGGCCAAGCGACTTTTTCGCCTGGGATTTGTGCCCGGAAACGATGAGATGGCTTTCGGCTTTATCGACCCTATTCAGGTAATTCGTTCAGTCCATCTTATTCCGGCATTCGCTTGGGGCCATGTCACCAAGTATATTCCACAACAATCCTTTATTGCGCGTGGTACCAAGGAGCCAAATGATGACTGGCAATTATATTACGTAGGAATGTAAGTATCAGGCTATTTCTGAGTACTATCCCCATGGTTGCTGATTATTGGGATTTGCAGGTTTGCTGACCGTGACTTGATAATGCGGTTTCGAGGGGGTGGTGTAGGTCACAAGTCGACGAGAGAGGCAACAGATTTTTTCAAAAGGGACCGAGACCCCTTGGACGTGCCTAGACAAGCAAATACCAACGACGAAGAGAACACAGAAGAGTGGGAAGAGATCGAAGATGATGCGGACGAAGATCCAGGTAGTGATGAAGATGTTGAAGATGACTATGGCTACACTATGGAAGAGTCGGATGAGGGTGAACCTGACCGTGTTGAGGTTGGTGATGAAGATGAATATTTCGGCCCTGAGGATGACGGCGCTGCGGTTGATCCTGATATGGAAGAACTTGGTTACACAGATCTCTGATTGAGAATGGTCGGTTCATATGTACGATATTGTGATTCAATACACGGGGACACCAGGTTTGTTATTGACAATAAATTGACACATAATCCTTGTTTCCCAATGCAAGAAGCAATGACAACTATTTTACTGAATTGCATACGACTGAAGTTCCGTGATTACAATGCAAGGTATCCTGCAACCCCTGTGTGTTGATACATTTCTGATACTGGAATGCAAGGTTGGTTGGAAGACCAGTAACCGGCTGCATGTCAATACAAAGTTGGATTGCATGTCTGATTTTCCAACGCAATGCCATTGCATTTCTGGTAGTTCTCTACACTTGAAAATAAAGATTGTATTAACCTACATAGTAAATAAATTATTTGCACTATCGATTGCAATCCGGTGCATCATAAACTCAGGCTTGTGTCGACTGCAAGGCAATGCATCTGAATGCGTCGGGCGGTCCATTTTGGTGATGAACGAGGACGACCACGACCACACCTGCAGCTGCCAACACCGTCAACAAGGATGACTGCAGCTGCCGCCACCAACGAG